>Ga0209599_10000005_pt1 | contig 245117 bp, 190 predicted proteins | sample Shrwel_input2_FT_FD_187534 | JGI IMG/M metagenome (GOLD analysis project Ga0209599, IMG submission 187534) | Subsurface microbial communities from deep shales in Ohio, USA - Utica-3 well 1 S input2 FT (SPAdes) (version 2) ...
CTAAAATTAACAGATGGTATTGATGTTTTTGTAAGATTTCTTCATCACGCGCCAATAGGGGATAAGTGCTTAACACAATATCGTACTGTGGAATGTTATCAAAATCGTGATGACGGTGTTGCCCTTGTAGTATTAAGACTTTTAGGTCTGGGGTGAATTTTTTGGCTTCTCTCAGCCAGTTATACATTAATGAGGTCGGCGCAATAATGAGGGCAGGTTTGTTGGCTAAATGTCCTGCTTGTTTTTCGAGAAGAATATGAGCCAGCGTTTGCGCGGTTTTCCCTAAGCCCATATCGTCGGCCAAAATACCGCCATGTTCGGTTTCGCGTAAAAATTGCAACCATGCCAAACCTTGTTGTTGGTAGGGGCGTAACTCTCCATGAAAGCCTTGTGGTGTCGGCAATTGCTGTTGATAGCTTTGTTTTAGTTTTTGGGCAAATTGTGTCAGTCGCTCAGTGCTTTGCCAAGGCATTCCTAAATGATGTTGTAGATCAAGTAGTTGTGCCGCTTCATAACGATCAATGCTCTGATTGTCCTGCTCAAATAAACGACCTAAATGCCGTAAAATGGGTTTGATATCTTTGATGGCAATGGCTAAATCAGGCTGATTATGACCCAGCGCAATGGTGAAAAAACCATCATCATTTAATTGTTCGATGTTTTTAGGTTCAACAATGGCAGGGTGGCGTTTGATTAACGTGGCCAATAATTCGACTAAGTTGAAGGTGTTACCCTGTTTGTCTTGAATGGTTGCACCGACATCAAACCAGCCTTGTTGCGAGGTAGAATCTTTGAGAGACAGCTCAATATTATGGGCTAGTTGTAAATTAAAATGGCTATCCTCAAGGTGTTCCACTTGCCAGCCTAAGGCTTCTATTTGATTAGTAGGAATGAGGTAATGAATCCAATCGCTAGTATGGGCACAAACAAGTGCAGGGCTTTGTTGTTGTGCTAAGTGTTTGAACGATGAATGCTTATTTGCCCATTGTAACGAAGGAATCAGCTTGTTAAGCTGTAAAAAACGTTGTTGCTCTTGGGGAAGATCACGGTATTGCCGTACAGTTGCGCCATGATGTTTGCCAAAGAAAAAGTCTTGCGCTTCATTGGCTTTAATACGGCCGCCTGTATAGTCAAAATACACTTCGGCGATACTTTGCCCTTGATTAAACATCACATCATTGAGTCTTTCAAAACCTCCAAACCGTAAAATGGGTGTTAATTGACCGTATAAATTGGGGATTTCTTGAATGCTTTTTGCAGGAGGTAAAGTTTTAGTGAGTGGATGAATTTGCAAGGCTTCATTGACTTGCTGCATTAAACTTTTAGGGATGTGAGGCATGGCGAGTAGGCTGTGAATTAAATCAGCCTGATACTCACTGTGTATTTCACCCACCGTAAACTGCTCAAGGTCAAGATACGCTAAGGGGTCGGTATAAATAATTTGAAACTTTTGAGGAGTGTTTGATGTGTCTGACTTGGCATTTAATACGGCGACCAATTTTTCATTTTGTTGTGAGCTATCATATTGCCATTCAAAATGGAGTTGATAAGCCAAAGGTGACCATGTTAGAGGTTGCGAGTGTTGATAGTTTTGCCAATAACAATCACCACTATCCATTAAATTTTTAAAATACGCTAAAGGAATATGAGTGATATTTAATGCAGAGGAATAATAATCATAATTTTTATTTGCTTGGGCATAACTATAAATTTGTGAAAACAACAAACGCTCATGTTTGGGAATGGCAATTTTATGAGAAGTAATATTGTCAAATTGCGTGTAAGTTTTGCTTTCTGTAATTTCTTCTGCCTTGTTACGTTTAACTTTTAAAATATCGACCGTAAGCTTAATTTGCTGTTTTAGAACGTAAATAAATTGTTTGGCTTTTTCTTTTGGCGGTGTTGGTGTGTTTGCTAAGGTGCGTTTAAATTCGTTAAGCCAATACAGTGCTTGCTTATCTGTTGAGTTTTGTGTGGGTGAGGGGGCATTTTTAGATTGAGAGGTTTGGATAACGCCGTTTAAAAAATTGTCTAAAAAGTCATCTAAAAAATCTTCATAAAAAATTTGAGCTAATGCGGCTCCATGTTTGCAGTTGAAACCCACTGGGCAGCTACATTGAGTATTTACCAAACTGTCGCGTTGAATATCATAAATAATCGTTGTCTTATAAGAATGATTACCAGTGATTTTAGCAGACATGATGACACGATTATGACTATCAGCGAATGTAATGGTATTAGAATCTATTTGTTGCAGATAGTCGTAACTACGTTGAATGGTTGCTTGTTCAAAAATAGCTAAAAATTGGGTTAATGAAGCAGGCATGGTTGTTGTTCATGTTAAGTTTGATGGATGTGTACTAGTAGATAGTCAAGTTGATTTACACGGGTGTTACCCTTCGACTCCGCTCAGGGTGCTGCTGGTTGAGCGGAGTCGAAACCAATCGCCAATGCCATTGGTTTTAAGTTGACTGACTACGAGTACACGTTAAAAAATGGCGACTTAACCACCAATCTTCTTAAACTTCGCGCGTTTTGGCCCAGAATTACTGCCAAGTTTTTTGCGGCGCCATACTTCAAAGTCGCTGTAGTTACCTTCGTACCATTCCACTTCATCACCATCAAAAGCCAAAATGTGGGTGGCGATACGGTCTAAGAACCAGCGATCATGGGATACCACCATCACGCAACCAGGGAAGGTTAATACCGCATCTTCTAAGGCGCGTAAGGTTTCAATGTCCAAGTCGTTCGATGGTTCATCGAGAAGGATGACGTTTGCGCCGAGTTGAAGAATTTTGGCTAACTGCAAGCGGTTACGCTCACCGCCTGACAATTCACCAACCCGTTTTTGTTGGTCTGAACCCTTAAAGTTAAAACGACCAATATAAGCACGCGAGGGCATTTCAAAATCGCCAACCTTAATAATATCAAGACCGCCAGAGACTTCTTCCCACACGGTTTTGTTATTGTCTAAGTTGTCACGGATTTGGCCGATATAGGCAATACGCACGGTTTCGCCAACAATGACTTCACCTGTTGTCGGTTTTTCTTTGCCCGTAATCATGTTGAAGAGTGTGGTTTTACCCGCACCGTTAGGGCCAACAATACCAACAATCGCGCCTTTAGGGACGGTGAAACTGACGTTTTCGTACAATAAGCGGTCGTCGTAGGCTTTGCTGATGTTACGCACATCAATCACTAAATCGCCTAAACGTGGGCCGGGTGGAATGTACAATTCTTGCGTTTCATTGCGTTTTTGGAACTCTTTACTGGAAAGTTCTTCGTAGGCATTCAAACGGGCTTTGCTTTTGGCTTGGCGGGCTTTAGGGTTTTGTTGTACCCATTCCGTTTCGCGTTTTAAGGCTTTGTAATGTGCTTCTTCTTGGCGTTCTTCACTTTCTAAACGCGCTTCTTTTTGTTCTAACCAAGAGGAGTAGTTGCCTTGATACGGAATGCCATAACCACGGTCAAGCTCCAAAATCCATTCGGCGACGTTATCCAAGAAATATCTATCATGGGTAATCGCAACAATTGTTCCTGCGAAATCTTTGAGGAAACGCTCTAACCAAGACACGGACTCTGCGTCCAAATGGTTGGTTGGTTCGTCTAACAGCAACATATCGGGTTTCGATAGCAACAAGCGACACAGGGCAACACGGCGACGCTCACCACCTGATAAGGTTTTTACGTCCGCATCCCATGCAGGTAAACGCAAGGCATCGGCAGCTTGTTCGAGTTGATTGTCGAGGTTATGACCATCCCATGCTTGAATAATCGCTTCGAGTTTTTCTTGCTCGGCAGCGAGTTTGTCAAAGTCAGCATCTTCAAGAGCATATTCGCCGAAGACTTCGTCTAAACGGGCGAGAGCGGTTTTTACTTCGATTAGGCCATCTTCGACGTTTTCACGCACGGTTTTGTTGAGGTCAAGATGGGGTTCTTGTTCTAAAAAGCCAATTTTAATGCCGGGTTGAGCGCGTGCTTCGCCTTGAAAGTCTTTGTCTAAGCCTGCCATGATGCGTAATAAAGTGGATTTGCCTGAGCCGTTTAAGCCCAACACGCCAATTTTTGCGCCCGGAAAGAAAGACAAAGAAATGTCTTTAAGGATCTCACGTTTGGGGGGAACCATTTTAGAAACACGGTTCATGGTGTAAATATATTGCGCCATAATGCTTTGTCGTCAAACGAATGGTTAAGGTGGGCGTGATTATAACGCAGATTCGTTTAAGCTATACTGACTTTATATTCGCTAAAATAATCAAACCACAATGAAAGCACTTTTTGTTCTAATTCCATTCATTGGGCTGATGTTAGCCGCGTCGGTGGTGTCTGCGGACTCCTTAGATGATTTAATCGACCATTTGCCAACATTACCTGACCCCACGCCCTTAGCCTTAAAACCCATCGTCAAACTCCAAGAAGCGGCGATTTCAGCCATTAGTTTTGTTGGCAAACCCTATGTTTATGGCAGCAGTCATCCTGATGTCGGTTTTGATTGCAGTGGTTTAGTGCAATATGTTTTATTGCAATCTGGCGTAAAAAAGTTGCCACGCTCTTCGTTAGAAATGTATGAAAACAGCAGTCCGATTGAGGCGGAAAATTTAGTCGTTGGTGATTTATTGTTTTTTCGTACCAGTAATAGCCAAATCAATCATGTCGGGATTTATGTTGGTGAAGGGCGATTTATTCACGCACCATCATCGGGAAACTTTGTTCGTTTAGATAAGCTAGAACAGAGTTATTGGCAAAAAGCCTTTGCAGGGGGGAGAAGGGTTTTGTCGTTGGAGTAAGCACATGCTTTACCATAACTGATAACTGATAACTGTTCATCTTGATTGTGAGAGAAAATCATTATCGCTTTGGCCTAGTCGTGTTAAAATCGCGCCATCCTTTAGCTCGACCTGAGACCCTGCAATGTTTAGCACTACGACTCTTGCCCAGTTTGACCCTGCCTTAGCCCACGCCATTAGCCAAGAAGATGCACGCCAAGAAGCGCACATCGAGTTAATTGCTTCCGAAAACTACTGTTCACCTTTAGTGATGGCGGCACAAGGCTCTAAGCTAACCAATAAATACGCCGAAGGTTACCCTGGTAAGCGTTATTATGGTGGTTGTGAGTATGTTGATATTGTTGAGTCTTTGGCGATTGATCGTGCAAAACAATTGTTTGGCGCTGACTATGCCAACGTACAACCGCATTCTGGTTCGCAAGCTAATGGCGCGGTATTTTTAGCGTTATTAAATGTTGGCGATACGGTTTTAGGTATGAGTTTGGCACATGGCGGCCATTTAACACACGGCGCGAAAGTGAACTTTTCGGGTAAGTCTTACAATGCTGTTCAGTATGGTTTGAATCCAGAAACAGGCGAAGTGGACTACGATGAAGTTGAGCGTTTAGCCTTAGAGCATAAGCCAAAAATGATTATTGCAGGCTTCTCTGCTTATTCACGGACGATGGATTGGCAGCGTTTCCGTGACATCGCCGATAAAGTCGGTGCTTACTTAATGGTGGATATGGCGCATGTTGCGGGTTTAGTGGCGGCGGGTGTTTATCCAAACCCTGTGCAAATTGCAGACGTAACGACAACCACAACACATAAAACCTTGCGTGGCCCACGTTCGGGTTTGATTTTGGCGCGTAAAAACGAAGAAATCGAAAAGAAATTAAATTCTGCGGTATTTCCGGGAATCCAAGGTGGTCCATTAGTTCATGTGATTGCCGCTAAAGCAGTATGTTTCTTAGAAGCAATGCAACCAGCATTCAAAACGTATCAACAACAAGTGGTTATTAATGCCCAAACAATGGCTTCGGTCTTTATTGAGCGTGGTTATGATGTTGTTTCTAATGGCACAGACAACCATTTATTCCTTGTGTCGTTTATTGGCAAAGAGTTAACAGGTAAAGAAGCGGATGCGGCTTTAGGTCGTGCAGGCATTACCGTGAACAAAAACGCGGTGCCCAATGATCCACGTTCCCCGTTTGTGACTTCAGGTATTCGTGTCGGTACCCCTGCTGTCACCACGCGTGGTTTTGGTGAGGCAGAAGTGGCCGCTTTAGCGAATTGGATGTGCGATATTTTAGATGCACCGACTGACGAGGCTGTTTTGGCGCGTGTGGCAAAACAAGTGCATACTATTTGCCAACAGTTCCCTGTTTATCCGGCGTAAACTGACATAGACAGTTGATTAAGGCGCACTTCGGTGCGCCTTTTTTAATCATCAAACTAACTTCACCATGTCGCCATATTGTGCCACTAGGTTATCCACAGTCAGCAAGACAATACTTTCGCTTTGAGCTTGTGCCACTAATAAGCGGTCAAATGGGTCTTTATGAATAGGGGCTAACTGACTAACAACAAGAGCATGAAGGCTAGTAATGACTAACTCTTGATAGCCGTTCTCTAATAAGCCGCGTCGTAACAACCGAGGGTTAACCTTAAAGTCGTCGCGCCCTAAACCCTGTTTAATGGTGATCTCCCAAATACTAGCGGCACTAAATACCAGTTCGTTGTGCGGGTCGCCCATAAGCTGTATGGCGGTCGGCGATAGTTTGTCAAATTGATTGGCTGCCCATAGCAATAAATGCGTATCAAGTAGCAGTTTCATTCGGTTGATCCAAATAAGGCTTCAATTTCGGCACTGCCCATACGGTCAAAATCATCGGGAACGTTTATTTGTCCTATCATAAAGCCGAATCTTTTTTGAGCTTGAACTTCTGGTGTGTCTAATGGCACGACTTTCACCATCGGTTTTCCTGCTTTGGCAATGATAAACGACTCACCGTTAGCGGCCTGTTCAACCAAACGTGATAAATGTGTTTTGGCTTCGTGAATGTTGATCGTTTGCAACATGACGTGTGACTCGTTGTGGACTTAGTTTAATGAGTCTAGTTTAATAAATTGAGCTAGACAACTTTAATTCGCCACGTATAGTGTCAACATCGCTTTTTAATGGCGTTTACGTCGAGCCGCTATGAGTTTTCTTAACCATCTTTTTATAATTATTGCCCTCATTAGTGCCAGTGCTTTTTTCTCGTGTGCCGAGATTGCTCTCGCTTCGGCGCGCAAAATTCGCTTGCATCAAATGGCTGAACATGGCGATGTCAATGCCAAAACCGTGTTGGCCTTACAAGAGCAACCCGGCAACTTTTTTACTGTTGTTCAAATTGCCCTTAACGCCATTGCTATTATGGGCGGTATTTTAGGCGAACAGGCATTATCGCCCTATGTTGCCGCCTTTTTAGAGCGGTTTTTTGAGCATCAAGTTTGGCTCGATAAAGCCAGTTTTTTAATCTCTTTTATCTCTGTCACCTCGTTATTTATCATTTTTGCCGATTTAATGCCCAAACGTTTGGCGATGACTTACCCTGAACAAATGGCGGTTATCATTGTCAAGCCGATGTTGTGGTGTCTGCGTTTATTGCGTCCGATTGTCTTTATGTATGATGGTGTTGCGACGGGTTTATTCACCTTATTTAATATTAAAACCACGCGTGAAGATGCCATTACCTTTGATGATGTTTCCGCTATTGTCGATGCAGGCACAGCGTCGGGGGCATTGCAAAAACAAGAGCAGCATCTCATCGAAAATGTTTTTGAGTTAGATACCCGTACCGTGACCTTTGCCATGACACAACGCGATAACGTCACTTTTTTACGTTTGCAAGACGATGAAGACACCTTAAAGAAAAAAATTACCGATGATCCACACAGTCGATTTTTGGTGTGTGATAATCAAATTGATGTTGTTGTCGGTTATGTTGAGTCAAAAGACATACTCAAACGCACCTTAAATCATCTGCCTATTTCATTAAACCAAGAACTCATCGTTAAAAACATCTTAGCCATTCCTGATAGCCTCACGCTGTCCGAGTTGTTGACACGCTTTAAATCCACCAATCAAGATTTAGCGTTTATTTTGAATGAATATGCCTTAGTAGTGGGTATCGTGACGCTCAATGATGTGATGAAAACCTTAATGGGTAATTTGGTGAATACCTTTCAAGAAGATCAAATCGTTAAACGTGATGAAGCTTCGTGGTTGATTGATGGTTTAACACCTGTTGAAGATGTACGCCGTGCTTTAGCGATTGAACTGTTTCCCAACGAAGAGAACTACGAAACCATCGCAGGTTTTATGATGTATTCATTGAAAAAAATCCCCAAACGTACCGATTTTGTCGAGTATTCGGGCTATAAATTTGAAGTGGTCGATATTGATAATTACCGTATTGATCAGTTGTTAGTGTCACGCTTAGAGAAATAAATTATGCACTGTCCGTTTTGCCATGCGCCTGATACCAAAGTGATTGACTCCCGTTTAGTGGGAGAAGGTGAGCAAGTGCGTCGCCGTCGTGAATGTGCCGCCTGTGGTGAACGCTTTACGACTTTTGAAGGGGCAGAATTAGTCACGCCACGAGTGATTAAATCGGATGGCAGTCGTGAACCCTTTGATGACAATAAATTGCGCAAAAGCATGATGCACTCTTTACAAAAACGGCCAGTCGGTATTGAAAAAATAGATCGAGCCATCCAAGTCATTCAACATCAATTACGGGCATCGGGTGAACGTGAGGTGAAGTCGCGTTTTATTGGTGAAATGGTGATGACTGAATTAGCCAAACTCGACAAAGTGGCTTATGTCCGCTTTGCGTCGGTCTATCGTGACTTTCAAGATGTGGAAGCCTTCCAAGCTGAAATTGATAAACTGAATCAAAATGAGCCAACGCCATGACGGACTCCTTGTATATGGCGCGTGCCTTACAGTTAGCCGCAGAAGGTTTATACACCACACAGCCTAACCCCAGAGTTGGTTGCGTCATTGTTAAAGAGGGGCAGATTGTTGGTGAAGGTTTTCATGCGCGTGCAGGTCAACCCCATGCCGAAGTTCATGCCTTACAACAAGCAGGCAAGAAGGCAAACGGCGCAACCGCGTATGTCACCTTAGAACCGTGTGCGCATTATGGTCGAACACCGCCCTGTGCCAATGCCTTGATTGACGCACAAGTGAGTCGAGTGGTGATTGCGGCTTTAGATAGCAATCCCTTAGTGGCAGGCAAAGGCCAAGCGATGTTAGAAGCTGTAGGCATTAGCACAACCGTGGGCGTTTTAGCAGCCGAAGCAAAAGCCTTGAACAGTGGCTTTTTTCGACGGATGGCGGGTGGTTTGCCCTATGTGCGCGTCAAAACGGCGGCCAGTTTAGATGGTCGTACGGCGATGCAGTCAGGCGAGTCAAAATGGATTACAGGTGCAGATGCCCGTCGAGATGTCCAAAAGTGGCGTGCGCAAAGTGGAGCAATTATCACAGGCATCGGCACAGTATTAGCCGATAATCCCTCCTTAACCGTACGTCCACAGGATTGGACAGATTGGCGTTATGGTGAAGTTGTGCAACCCAAACGCGTGATTTTAGATTCACAACTGCGTATGCCTTTAGATGCACTGATCTTGCAAACAACGGGCGTAATTATCGTCACGCATCAACCCATTAATAATGTCAAAGTTCAGCAGTTGCAAGCATTAAGGGTAGATGTTTGGTGCTTAGACTCATCATCTTCACCAAAAATAAATGTCTTGCAGGTATTAAAAAAACTCGCAGAGCAGGGCGTTAATGATGTGTTAGTGGAAGCAGGGGCAACCATCGCGGGCACTTTTGTTGAGGCGAATGTGGTCGATGAATGGATTATGTATTTTGCACCCACCTTATTGGGTAGCGATGCAAAACCGATGTTTGATTGGCAGATTCATGTCATGGCGCAGCAACGTCAATTACAGATTGCAGATTTGCGCATGGTGGGTCACGATATTCGGCTGATTGCTAAGCCACGTTAACTTAAATTTAAGACATGGCTCGACTTTTTGGGTATGCTTACCAACCCCTTTTTTTGTCCACACAAGTGATGTCTTATGTTCACGGGAATCATTGAGGCCGTAGGCCGAGTGCAACAGATTACGCCGCGTAATGGTGATGTGCGTCTGACCATTGCCACTGAAAAACTGAATTTAAATGATGTCAAACTGGGCGATTCGATCGCCACGAATGGCATTTGTTTGACGGTTGTGGAGTTAACAGGGCAAGGTTTTGCCGCCGATGTCTCTAATGAAACCCTGCGTCGTACTTGCCTAAAAACGTGGCAAGTGGGCACTCGCGTCAATTTAGAAAAAGCCTTAATGCCAACCAGTCGTTTAGGTGGCCATATTGTTAGTGGTCATGTCGATGGTTTAGGTGAAATTATCAGCTTTAAGCCTGATGCTCGTTCCTTGCAATATCAAGTACGTGCGCCCGATAGTTTGGCAAAATATATCTCCGAAAAAGGTTCAATTACCGTTGATGGCATTAGCTTAACGGTCAATGCCATTGATGGTGCAACCTTTAGCTTGAACATCGTGCCGCATACGGTACAAGAAACCAATGTTGGCCAATGGCAAACGGGCAGCGTCGTCAATTTAGAAGTCGATTTATTGGCGCGTTATTTAGAGCGTTTAGTCATGGGTGATAAAGCTGCACAACCCACAGCAAAAGCCGATATTAGTTTGGAATTTTTGGCGCAACATGGTTTTATGCGTTAATCGTTTTTAGCTTTAGTTTAGAACTTACGCCGCTATCACTCGCTCACCCTCCGCTACGTTCCTCCCTCTCCCTAAGGGAGAGGGTTGGGGTGAGGGTGAAAACGCGCTAGTCACGGTGCGATGCGTAAGTCCTGAGTTTTAGGTACAATAGCCCCCTTTATTAAGTCTCCTGCGAGCAATGTTATGGCCTTGAACACGGTAGAAGAGCTGATTAACGACATTCGTTTAGGCAAAATGGTCATTCTCATGGATGATGAAGACCGTGAAAATGAAGGCGACATTGTCATGGCGGCCAGTCATGTGCGCCCTGAAGATATTAATTTCATGGCCAAACATGCGCGTGGTTTGATTTGTTTAACGTTGACACGCTCACGTTGCCAACAATTGAACCTACCATTAATGGTGACACGCAACGGCGCAAGTCACGGCACGAACTTTACTATGTCGATTGAGGCCGCCAGTGGCGTAACGACGGGTATTTCTGCCCACGACCGCGCACATACCGTCCAAGTTGCAGTTGCCCGCGATGCCAAACCGATTGATATTGTCCAACCGGGTCATATCTTTCCGTTAATGGCGCAAGAAGGTGGTGTATTACATCGTGCAGGCCATACCGAAGCAGGGTGTGATTTATCACGCTTAGCGGGTTTAGAGCCAGCCGCCGTGATTGTCGAAATTATGAACGAAGATGGCACGATGGCGCGTCGTCCTGACCTCGAAAAGTTTGCCGAATTGCATAATCTTAAAATCGGTACGATTGCCGATTTAATTCATTACCGCATGGTCAATGAACAAACCGTTAAACGCATTAATGAGAATGTTTTGCCAACTGAGTACGGCGATTTCCGTTTAATCTCCTACCAAGAACACGCAGGTAGTGATGTGCATATTGTCCTAGTCAAAGGTGATGTGGCTAAGTCTGTACCTGTTGTGCGCGTTCATGCAGTCAATCCATTACGTGATTTATTGCACGCCAAATACCAAGGTCGCACGGGTTGGAATATGCAAAAAAGCTTGGCTGAGTTAGCCAAAAATGACGCTGCTGTGTTGGTATTGCTAGGGCAGGATTATGCTTCGGCAGATATGATTGAACATGTTGCCAATTTTTTTGGTTCAAAACCACGCGCCACAGATGGCGCAGGCATGTACCGTACCATTGGTGCAGGCTCACAAATTTTAAGAGATTTAGGTGTGACGAAAATGCGTTTGCTCAGTTCGCCGATGCGTTTTAATGCCTTGTCAGGTTTCGGTTTGGAAATTGTGGAATATGTCGCTACGGAATAACTGTTGTAGGCTGAGAGGGTAGCCCGTGTGGTAACACGGGAAATGGCAGATGTCATGTAGTAATCCTGTGTTTTTGGCTAAGTTTGTCCCGCAATCCTTGCGGGCTACAAGCGGCTTACGTGTATTGATTGAATTGACTTTGGAGTGAAAGATGAAAATTATTGAAGGTAACTTTCAGAATGCCGATGCGAAATACGCTATTTTAGTCGGTCGTTTTAACAGTTTTGTTGTTGAGTCTTTATTACAAGGCTCAATCGACACCTTAAAACGTCACGGTGTCAGCGATGACAATATTACCGTTGTTCGTGCACCGGGTGCATGGGAATTGCCTTTGGTTGCCAAAAAATTAGCGGCGAGCCAAAAGTTTGATGCCATTATTGCCTTAGGCGCAGTGATTCGTGGCGGCACGCCCCATTTTGACTATGTCGCGGGCGAATGTGCGAAAGGTCTGGGCGTGGTTGGTTTGGATGCAGGCATTCCCGTTGCTTTTGGTGTCTTAACGACAGACAGCATCGAACAAGCCATTGAGCGTTCAGGCACAAAAGCAGGCAACAAAGGTGTTGATGCGGCGATGACGGCAATTGAAATGTTGTCTTTGTTGAAGGCGATATAATGCAGAAGCCAGTTCCTAACGCGCCTCGCGCACCACGTCAGCAAGCCAATACGCCTGCGTCACGTCATAAGGCGCGTCGCTTTGCTATGCAGGGTGTCTATGAATGGCAATTGTCAGGTAACGATCCGTTTGAAATAGAAGCGCGTTACCGTGTCGAAAATGCCATGCATAAAGTCGATTTAGCGTACTTTCACGAATTGTTGCAACAAACAACGCGTCGTGCCTTGGAGTTAGATGCTGTTTACGTGTCATTTTTAGACCGTGACATCAACCAACTCAATCCTGTTGAACGCAGTATTTTACGCATTGGCTGTTATGAATTAGTTCATCACATCGAAATTCCGTACCCTATCGTGTTAGATGAAGCGATTGAATTGGCAAAAGATTTTGGCGCAACGGATTCGTTTAAGTACATCAACAGTATCTTAGATGAAGTCGCAAAAAAAGTGCGTCAAACCGAGCGTAATGCTCGTAAAGCGTAGCGATAATGCTTTTATTCTCCCTCACCCCAACCCTCTCCCTTAGGGAGAGGGGGTATTTAGTCCTCTCTCCCTGAGGGAGAGAGCTAGAGTGAGGGTTAAGCGGCTGATTATACGTGAAAATTATGCCCTCAGAATTCCAGCTCATTAGCCAATACTTTGGCCGTCAAAGTCACCACGATGGTGTCATGTTAGGCATTGGTGATGATGCCGCTTTACTGCAAGTGCCTACACGCGAAGTCCTTGTTGCCACTACCGATACCTTTATTTCGGGGCGGCATTTTCCTGAAAATACTCATCCCTTTGCGATTGGCCATAAAGCCTTAGCGGTGAACTTGTCTGACTTAGCCGCAATGGGCGCAACGCCGCGTTGGTTTTTACTGGCACTCAGCTTACCGTCGCAAAATGAGTTATTTCTGACCGAATTTTCACGCGGCTTATTCAACTTGGCGAAAAAAAGCCATGTCGCGTTAGTCGGTGGTGATACCACTAAAGGCGCATTAAGTATCACCATTACGGCATTAGGTTCTATTCCATTTACTCAAGCGTTAACGCGTCATAATGCCCGTGTTGGTGATGGTATTTATGTATCAGGAACTGTCGGGGATGCAGGTTTAGGCTTACAAGTGGTTTTCGGCAAAAATCCATCGTTGAGCGATGAATTCGCTCAGTATGTTAAAGGCCGTTTAGACTTTCCCCAGCCGCGATTGCAATTAGGCGTGGCGTTACGGGGGCTTGCATCGGCGTGTTTAGATATTTCGGATGGTTTAGCCCAAGACTTAGGCCATATTTTGCAAGCATCACATCTTGGCGCAGACATTGAACTGGAAAAACTGCCGTTATCCGCTGTCTTAAAAAGCTTACCCGTAGAAGAAGCATGGCAATTGGCGTTAACGTCAGGTGATGATTATGAGTTATGTTTTACGCTATCCGATGAAAGCCTTGCCAAACTGCCCGAATTAGACGTTCCGATCACCCGTATTGGCACGATTAGCCAAGCAGGTGGTTTACGTTTTAGTCATCACGGCCTTGCCAAAATAATGAATAATGTTTCAGGTTATCAACACTTTTAGGTACTTTATGCCCACGCCTTATCCGATTAAAAACCCCATTATCTTTCTCGCGTTTGGCCTAGGGTCGGGTTTGTCGCCCAAAGCACCGGGAACAGCAGGTTCGGCTTTATCGCTATTGTTTTTTCCTGTATTAGTCGCGTTAGGGTTATGGGGCAGTATTGGCCTGATTATCATCGCCAGTATTTTTGGTGTGTGGTTATGTGGCGCGGCAGCGGATATTTTAAAAGTCCACGACCACGAAGCGATCGTCTGGGATGAGTTTGTCGGTCAATGGCTAACTCTCTTGCCGCTGATTCCTATCGCTGCGTGGAACTTACAGACTTATAGTTATGTTGTGCTTGGCTTTGCCTTATTTCGATTGTTTGATATTCTCAAACCGTGGCCTATTTCGTGGTGTGATAAACACTTAGAAGGCGGTTTTGGCATTATGTTTGATGATGTGTTGGCAGGTTTTGCCGCAGGTGGTTTGTTATGGTTGATTATCTACAACGGCTGGTTAGCTTTTTAGCCATTGCCTTGATGAGTGCCAGTGTCTCGGCGCAAGATATTACCGTTTTAGGGTTACTGGCCGACCGTGCCATCGTCAAAATAGATGGTGAAACGCACATCCTTAAACTGGGTGAGAAGTACGAAGACATCAAACTGATGGCGGTTAGCTCTCAAGAAGCGCGCATCAGTATTGGTGGCAAAGAGCGAGTGTTTGGTCTTGGTCAAGATTATAGTGCCATTCAAAAAAGCAGTACCAATCAGGGGACGGTAGAAATTAGTGCCAATGCTAGCGATCAGTTTATTACCAATGGCATGATTAATGGCAATGTGGTGACTTTTTTGGTGGATACAGGTGCAAATACCGTTTCTATGAACCGCAAAGATGCCCAACGATTAGGTATTGATTATCGGCGTTTGGGTAAAGAAGGGATGAGTGGTACGGCGAATGGCTCAGTTAAAAACTGGAAAATTTTGCTTGATAAAGTCAAAGTCGGTGCAATTACCGTGACGAGTGTGCAAGCGAGTGTCCGAGATACCGAAGATAATATGCCTATTTTGTTGGGTATGAGTTTTTTAGGGCGGGTTAATATGTCGCATGAAGGGAGTCGATTGAAGTTGACGGGGAAGTGAAAAGTTTGAATAAGCAGCGTTAGCTGCTTTTTTATTGGCGCGTCAATTTAAGACGCGCTGCGGATTTAATGGCTATCAATCCTAAAAATAAATCAGTTAGACTCAGGGACACAAGGTTATTATTGCATCAATAACAACAAGCGAGGGAGTGACATGATTAATATCACCATTACCGATAATACGATGTCGGGCAAAGTCTTAAATAGCCTGCAATTACAATTGGCCAGCACTTTAACTACGGCCAGAAAAATCATTACTGAACGTATTCAACACGAAGTAGCGCGTTATAACCAAGCCGAACAACAGTTGCGGTTTAATGGTTTGGTACAGCCGACTCAAGCAGAAATTATTCTCAACGATTACGAAAACAAACCTAAGCGTACGATTGATGCAGAAGCGCAATGTCGTAAAGCTTATGAGGCATTTGAGCATAATGGCTTTTTTTTATTGGTAGATGATAAGCAAATTACCGAACTAGATGAAGCATTTACCATCTCTGAAGTATCTACCGTCCATGTTGTGAAGTTAGTAGCGTTAGTTGGTGGATGACATCAAAGAGTAACTTATGAGTCAGAAATTACCTGTTTTTTCAGATAACTACACGTTACGTGTCGAAACATCAGAAATCAAAGCTGAAACTCGTTTATTGTTTAATGAGGTATGGGCAGAATTGAATAAATGCGCCCAAGGCTTTGGTCGCGATCACTCTATAAAAAATTTTGCATCTATTCAGCGTTTATTAGGACTGGTCGATGAGGAGTTTAAACAAGCTGTTTATTGTTGGTCTCGATTGTTCTTTCACTTTCCAGCAGACGATTATCAATATCATTATTTTTTTGAGCAAATCTTATTGATTGTTTATAGTGATAAACGCTGCATTAATGAGTCGTTATTATTGAAGTTGCTAGCTGTTTTTCGTCCGTATCCTGCTTATCCTAATCATTCTGTGGTGAAGTGTTTTATTAAGCTTTTAGAAGCCGCCAAGTTAAAAATAAATTTTACGGCAATGTCTTGGGCAAAAATTAATGAGTTTTCTGCTCAATGCCATAATGTAAATTTCAACCCTTTAAAACAGCGCACAGAAATCATGAATAGAGTCAATCGGTTATGTACTATTGAGCCGATAATAGATCAAGCAGTTGCGTTTAAATTACCTTTTGATGAGCATAATACACCGAAAATTCTTAGATCAGAGAATCGAACTACTGATAAACAGTTAGAGTTACAGCGTCAAATATGGGCAGCACGATCTGTTAGTTTAGAAGGTACTACGACTGTTTCTTGGCGGGAACGTATTAATTCTGATTTGGCGCAGATGTCACAATTGCAACAGCAAGCATGGTATGAGCTTTGGCAATACACAGTCACAGCTAAAAGCTCTACGCCTAGTCAAATTTGGCTGAAAAAAGGTCAAATATTAATTACTGCGACGGGTGATAATTTTAGCGCGCAAGTGGTGGAGTGGTTTGACTACATATTGCAAGTATTACCTAAAGATAAAATGCCTTTTCGTGATGACAGTCGCCAAGCAATAAAGGGCTTGTTGTGGTTGTCGAGTCTAGGTGAGGCGACATTGCTTGCAACTACGATTGGCTCATTAGTTCAATTTTGTTATACCAAAATCTTAGGTGGAGCAAGAGACTCTTTAGTCGCCAATGCTGGGTTGTATGCTTTGGGGCAATTGAGTATGCAAGGTGTCGTGCAATTATCTAAACTCCGTACCAAGATAAAATACACTGTGGGTTTACGCTTAGTGGAAAAAGCATTATTAGAAGCCTCAGAGCGTCAAGGAGTAACGCCCGATGATTTGGAGGAGTTGTCTGTACCTAATTTTGGCTTAAATCAAGAAGGATATAGCAGTAATCAAATAGATGATTACCATGTCACTGTTCGTTTGCATGGTGCTAAACATGTGCTTTTTGAGTGGAAAAATGCGCATGCAGTGGTATTGAAAAATATTCCTGCCGTTATCAAAGAGCAACATTCAGCATGGTTGAAAACATGGAAAAATTATCTTACCGAACTAAATGATGTCTTGATTGGCCAAGTTAAACGCCTAGAGGATGGTTATTTAAATCAACGGCAATGGCGATTTAGTGATTGGCAGGCGCGTTTTATACATCATCCCGTTTTGGGTTGGTTAGGTAAAAGATTAATTTGGTCTTTTGAATATGACGGTCAAACACAGCATGGTATGTATCAGAAGGGGCAGTTTATTAATGCCCAACAACAAGCGATAACCACGATTCCATCAACTGCGATTGTTCGCTTGTGGCATCCCATCATGTCAACGGTCAATGAAGTACAAGATTGGCGTAAATACTTACTAGCACACCACATCACGCAGCCAATTAAACAAGCCTATCGAGAAGTCTATTTTATTACGCCAGCCGAAATAGAAACGGGCAATTATTCTAATCGTTTTGCTCACCATATTATTAAACAACATCAATTTGCGGCTTTATGTAAAGAGCGCAATTGGCTTTATAGTTTGCAAGGGGCGTGGGATGGTCAGAATAACCCAGCGTATGATGCAAAGCATTGGCAAATACTGGCGGTTTTGGATGTTAGTGTGGCTGATGTTGATGATAACGAAAATAACTCAGGCGTTTATTCCTATTTAAACACGGCAGAAGTTCGTTTTTATAAAACAAATACCGATTGGCGCACACAGTATGTGCCATTAATTGATATTCCAGCCATATTGTTCTCGGAAGTTATGCGTGATATTGATTTGTTTGTCGGTGTAACGTCTATCGGTACAGATGCAGCAACCGATATGTATGCCGATAATGCTGATTACATTGACGCATTTTCTAAAGCGGAGTTATCGGCACGAGCCATTGTTCGTAAAGAAGTCTTAAGCAATATCATCTCTAAGTTAGCGATTGCACCGCGTTGCGCGTTTGATAATAAGCATTTGATTGTGAAAGGCGATTTACGCACTTATAAAATTCATTTAGGTAGCAGTAATATTTTGATGGAGCCGAACGACCAGTATCTGTGTATTGTGCCGAGCAGTAAACAAAAAGAAGCATCGACCGAAGGTTTATATTTGCCGTTTGAAGGCGACCACATGCTATCGGTGATTCTCAGTAAAGCCCTATTGTTAGCGGCAGATAAAAAGATCAAAGACGAAGGTATTGTGAGTCAGATTAAACGAGTGTAGTTCGTTGAAGAAGGCGGCTCAGGCTGCCTTCTTTACGCCAAAACCCTCCAGTCCGCCTAATTATTCCCTCAACGCCTTCACTCTTGCTACAATCAACCATTATTTTTTGTCGCCGAGAGTTGTCCCGCGTGTCAATTATCTTTATTGCTACCTCTAAATTACCCACTTGTCATGGTCACTTTTTAATTCATGCCTTTGAAGAAAGTGATACTAAACAAGAGCATATCGCCTTAAGTATGGGCAATGTCGCTGATGGTCAACCTGTCTTAGCGCGGGTGCATTCCGAATGCCTAACGGGTGATGGTTTTGGTTCATTACGCTGTGACTGTGGGCCACAGCTTGAAGCTGCCATGACTCATATCGCCCAAGCAGGACGCGGTGTGATTTTATATTTACGCCAAGAAGGGCGGGGCATTGGTCTAGTCAACAAAGTACGTGCTTATGCCCTACAAGATGCAGGCGCAGACACGGTTGAAGCCAATGAACAATTAGGTTTTGCACCCGACTTGCGTGAATACAGTATGTGCGAAGAAATGCTCAAGCATTTGGGCGTGAGCCAAGTACGGTTAATGACCAATAATCCCCTCAAAGTGGCTGCTTTAGAAAAACATCATATTCAAGTCGTCGAACGTGTGCCGTTAATGACGGGACGCAATCCCCATAACGATCAATATCTAGACACCAAAGAAGAGAAAATGGGACATCTGTTTTAGCATGACCTTCTGTAGGGGCGGATTTATCCGCCTATATCTGTTGGCGAATAAATTCGCCCCTACAAAAGAATAGTCATTACTTGGTAAAATCCCATAATAAATTTGTGGGTATATTGACAGCAAGGTGTACAGTCGTGTCAAATGACAAATCAGGACTTACGCACCGCGATTAGCGCGTTTTACGAATATGAAATGTGAGCAAATAAGCGATAACCGCGTAAGTCCTAAAATGTGAAATAACACTTGCTCTTTATCCATAGTTAAATGATAATGACATTAGTTCTCATTTAGAGTGCGCTACGATGACAAAATCTTTACGAAGTCTCTCGACAGGTCAAAAAGCCTATATTGATGCAATTTCGGTATCCCCTGAGTTTGCTCATCGCCTCAGTGCTTTAGGTTTACGTGTCGGTCAGCTGGTAGAAGTCATCCGCCGCGCACCATTCGCAGGCCCTCTACAACTCCGCATTGGAACTACTGATGTCATCATGCGCCGCCAAGATGCCGCCAGCATCCTCGTTACCGCCGCTTGAACCCAATACTCGCCGCCGCATTGCTATTATCGGTATGCCCAACACGGGCAAGTCAACTTTTTTTAACCGACTAACAGGTGCTTCTGCACGTATCGGCAATTGGCCAGGTGTGACGGTTGATTTATTAGCAGCGCGATTAATTGTCGGTGATAGTGTTGTTGAACTCGTGGATTTACCGGGTTTGTACGACATGCGCGGCTTTTCTGAAGATGAAGCCGTCGTGCGCAATTTTCTGTGTTCCCAACGGGTTGATGTCGTTGCGATTGTCATTAATAGCGTGCAAATCGAACGGCAACTCCATTTAGCCTGTCAAATTCGTGCCTTGGGTTTACCCGCCGTATTAGTCTTAAATATGCAAGATGAGGCCGAGCAATTAGGTGTTCGGATTGATACAGCCAAGCTGAGTCAATTACTCAATATGCCTGTGGTGGCGGTGAGTGCCAAATTGGGTCGAGGCATGAATCAAATTGTGCCCACATTTCAGCGTGTATTACATACACATCAATCGGTTGCTGTGACTCAAGAAAAATTCGAGCAATTGCCTTCGGATGAAGTTATTCACACCGAAACCAAAGCCTTATTTCACGCCGCTGTTGATATTCCTGTGTTGGCTTCCAAACAATTAGCCAGTCGTTTGGATAAATGGTTATTGCATCCACTTTTAGGTTTGCCGCTGTTCTTTCTGATTTTATTTGCACTGTTTCAAGCTGTTTATATTTTGGGTGCGCCCTTGCAAGAAGCTGTGGATATAGGGCAGGGTTGGCTTAAAGACACCATCTTAACCCCAATTTTTAGTTATGCTCCCGCGATTGTTTCTAGTTTTGTCTTAGATGGTTTGTGGGATGGTTTAGCGACTGTTGCGACGTTTGTACCCATTATTATAGTTTTTTTCTTATTTATGGCTGTGGTCGAAGATACGGGTTATTTCTCGCGTGCCGCCTATTTAATGGATGCTTTTATGGCAAAGTTGGGCTTAGATGGCCGAAGTTTTGTCATGATTTTAATGGGCTTTGGTTGCAATGTCCCTGCGTTAATGGGAACACGGGTGATGCGTTCGAAAGCATTACGGCTGTTGACGATGCTGATTATTCCTTTCTCCTTATGTTCAGCACGGCTACAAGTATTTTTGTTTTTAGCGACGATTTTATTTAGCCCGCAACAAGCCCCGCTAGTATTATTTAGTTTGTATTTATTAAGTGTCTTCACCGCAGTATTAACGGCGTTTATCTTCAAGCGATTTTTTAAAGATCGTGAGCCTTTTGTGCTGGAGTTACCACCTTATCGCTTGCCCACCATACGGATGCTGTGGTTAAGAGCATGGCAAGAGGCGCGGCATTTCCTACAACGAGCCACTAAGTTTATTGTCTTGGGTGTCACTTTAGTTTGGGCATTAACCCATTTGCCAATCGGTGTTGTTGTCGCCAGTCCTGAAAGTTGGGCAGGGGCAGTTGGTGCATTCTTTCAACCTGTATTAGCACCGATTGGTATCGACAACCAAATGGCCATTGCCTTGATTTTTGGTTTTGTTGCCAAAGAAATCGTCGTCGGTTCTTTAGCGGTAATTTACGGTTTGCAAGATACCGCGTTGAGCCAACAAATTGCCGCTAGTATGGATTGGGTACAATGTTATAGCTTTATGATTTTTACCTTAATTTATACCCCGTGTTTGTCCACCGTCGCCACCTTATATGCCGAATCTAAAAGTAAATGGTTTACCGCATTGGCGGTGGCTTGGCCATTGTTATTGGCTTGGCTTGCATCGTATGGTTTTTATCATGCCGCACGGGCATTAGGCTATTAAACGAAACTCTACTTGCTCATCGGCTCAATAGGCGTTACTTTTTAGTCGCGCCTTTTTACTCTTTTAGGACTAACGCGGTTATCGCTTATTTGCTCACATTTCAGCCGCTTTAGGCGGCCTTATGTTCACAAAACGCGCTAATTTCGATGAAATGCGTCAGTCCATTTAAATATAGAAATCTATCATGTCCAAAATTGCCAAAATCATTGCTCTGGGTCTGGGTGGTATTCTCGTTCTTATCTTGGGGATGATGGCTTTTATTTTATTTGTCATTGATCCTAACGACTATAAACAAGAAATCTATACCGTCGTCAAAGACAAAACAGATATGGATTTGGTGATAAGTGACCGTATTGAATGGCAGTTATGGCCACAAATTGGCTTAAAACTCGGTAAAACGACACTTTCAGATACAGCAGCAAAACAAACCTTAGTCGCGATTAAACAAGCCAATGTCACTGTCCAAGTGATGCCCTTATTAGCGAAAAAAATTGCCATTGATTCGGTGTTACTCGACGGTGCAACCTTGAACTTTATTCAATATGCCAACGGCACAAGCAGTTGGGATAAGATGTTGAATAAGCTCAAAAATCAGCCTGAAGATAAATCAGAAAAAATCGAATTTAATATCAAATTACTCAACATCAATAATAGTGCCTTAGCCTTTAAAGATGAAAAAACACACACCGAAGGCCAGTTAGATAAACTTTTAGTACAAGCTACTGATATTGACCTGAAAAAAGCCTTCCCCATTCATGTGAAATTTGCTTACAGCCAAAAAGATGGTCAAGGCAAAACCTTGATTGCTGATAATGACTTAAATGCCAGCGTACAACTCGAGCAAGAAGCCGAGCGTTACACGCTAAAAGGCTTAACCGCACGTAGCCATTTAGAAGGGACATTGTTGCCTGCGCCGATGATTATTGATGTGCAAGGTGATGTGGTCGCCGATATGAAAGCGCAAGTGCATACCGTTGACGGCCTAAAATTGATTGTTGATTATCAAGACCCCGCCTTAAAATCACCCGCCCATGTTGACATGGCAGGCAAAATTGTTGCCGATATGAAGCAGCAATTAGTCGATATTACAGGTTTACAGCTCGCAGCGAGTTATCCCGAAAAAAGCCTAAAATCACCTGCAACGGTGAAAGTATTGGGTGATGTTCATGCTAATTTAGGTACACAGCAAGTACAAATGCCGAGCTTAACTATTGACGCTAGTTATCCTGCGGCTAATCTTAAAAATCCTGCTACATTGAAACTCAATGCAGCCATTACGGCTGATTTAAAACAGCAAATTGTCAGCTTGGCCAATATCAAAGCCGATGCGGCTTATCCCGATCCAACACGTCCTGCACCGATTACGGCCACCATCAATGGCGCAATTACTGCCAATTTAACTTCAGGTGCAGTCAATTTTGCACCACTTGATTTACAAGCGAGTTTAAGTGACAAAGCATTCCCCAAAGTCATGCCGATTCATTTAACCGCACCGATTAGCGCAAACTGGAAAGAAGGCAAAATTGCGTTGAATGGTTTTAATTTAGATGCGCTGAGTATTAAAACTAAAGGCCAACTACAAGCTTATTTACCTGCCTTAGCGGCTACGGCTAAACCGAATACTCCCGTGACACAAGGCATGACCGTGAGCGGTAATATCAGCACCTCACCGTTTAATTTACGTCAATTAATGCAAGATTTAGGCATGGCGATTCCCGTGATGAAAGATGCAAATACCTTAAAAACGGTGAGCGTGAATAGCCAAATCAGTGGTAATGACCAAAGTATGTTACTCAAAGGCATGAAGGTTCAGCTCGATGAAAGTACCTTAACGGGCGATGCGGGTATTTCTGACCTGAAAACGCAAAAGCTGTATGCCCGTTTAGCGGTGGATAAAATCAACGTTGACCGTTATTTACCGCCTACTGACCCGAATGCCAAACCCAGTGCAGGCGGTTTATTACCGATTGAGTTACTAAAAAAACAAAATGTCGATGTGGTGCTGACGATTGGTTCGTTAACGGCAATGAATTATCCAATTAAACAGTTGCAAGTGGTGACGATTGCTAATGGTGGTGTCGTGCAAGTGTCTAAATTAGGCGGCAGTATTTATAACGGCACATTCAATTTGCCAACAACGATTGATGTGCGTGGCAAAGATCCCATTGTGACCGTACAACCCAATATTCAACAAATTGATATCGCCACTGTCATTCAGCAATTTACTAAAAAAGACCTATTTGCGGGTAAAACTGCCTTTCAGGGTAAATTACAACTGACAGGTAATACGGTACAAGCATGGACAAACTCGGTCACTGGTAATAGCGCGTTAAAGTTTGATAATGGCGTGTTTAAGGGCGTGAACATAATGCAATTAGCCTTGACGGAATTAAGCAACAATAAAGCTTTAGCTCCGTTTTTATCAGCGCAAGACGCAAAAACCATTGCTAACAAACAAAATGATACGGAAATCTCCAGCTTCTTGGGCGAAGCAGATATTAAGAACGGTTTGGTGAATACCAAGTCACTGAATGCCGATTTAAAGAAAGGCAAACTTGAAGGCGGTGGTAGCTTTAATCTAGTCAATATGGAAGCCGATTACAGCTTTAAGTTACATTTGGATAAATCGGTGGCGGGCGAGGGTATGGCTAATTATCCCATTCCTATTCGTTGCAAAGGCAATATTAGCGCGGCGGCTAAATTATGTACGGTCGATAGTCGAGCTGTGCGTGAGATGGCGACATCGGCATTATTAAACAGTGAAAAAGCGCAGAAATTGAAAGCAGAGCTTGAAACGAAAAAAACCGAAGCGCAAGCGAAAGCCCAGTTAAAACTGGATGAAGCCGTGCAAAAAGCTAATGTTAAATTGAGTGATGACAGTAAAAAAGCCGTTGAAAAACTGAATAGTCAAATGGGTGATAAAGTGAATGAGCAACTGCAAAAGTTGTTTAAACATTAAATTGTAGGGGCGAATTTATTCGCCAGCGGATATTAATATGGCGAATAAATTCGCCCCTACAGGGTTGATTGTGATGAGGGTGTGCATCATTTATACAGGGGGTACGATTGGCTGTGTTGGCAATCCACTTGCGCCCATGTCGAGGGATGACTTTCAACAAGCATTTGCGACATTGATTTCTCCCCTCATTAAAAGCAAATACTCGGATATTGAAATAGCATTTAGCCACTTCGCCAACGTGTTGGATAGCACCAATATTCAGCCTTCCGATTGGTGTTTAATCGCGAGTGAGATCGTTAACTACTACTCGGATTACGATGCGTTTATTGTGTTGCACGGTACAGATACGATGGCATGGACGGCATCGGCTTTGTCGTTTTTATTGACGGGATTAAACCAACAGGGGCAAGTAATTGCCGCGTTAGATAAACCTGTGATTGTCACGGGTTCACAATTGCCGTTGTTTATTCAGCAAACACAGCTTGCACCATTAAGTTTGTATGCCAACACTGATGCACTTAATAATATTACAGGTGCAGTAGAAGCAATCTATGCGCGTATCAAAGAAGTTGGCGTTTATTTCCATCATCAACTCTTTCGCGGGAATCGTAGCTTAAAAACGAATACTCACGCCTTTGATGCCTTTTCTTCGCCCAATTATCCATCTTTAGGGCAAGGTGAGTTGAGCTTTGAAGCCAATAATGATGTGAGGTTTCATTCTGCGAATCACTCCAAAACAGCACTCAGCCACCCTGAAAATCTTGCCATGTTAAAGAGTCAACTGGCTCAAATTATTCGTTGTATCGACGAAAACATCATTATTAACCTCGCTGCTTATCCCGTGTATCACAGCCAACAGAGTAATGTTCTCGCCCATTTTGTTAGCAGTTCGCTGTCGATGCCTCATGTCAAAGGGATTATTTTACAGTCCTATGGCGCGGGTAATTTTCCATCAGGCAATGTTGATAATGCGACAGAAGGTTCAATGTATCAGGCGTTAAAAACAGCTAGTAAGCAAGGTGTCGTGATTATTAACTGTACGCAAGTCGTGTCAGGTGTGGTTAATGCCAATAGTTATGCTTCAGGTTCGTGGCTTAGGGAAGTGGGTTCACTAGACGCAAGAGACATGTCGCCCATTGCCGCATTAACGAAACTCACGTTTTTATTGTCCTTAAATCAAGGTGCTAACTTTCAATGGTCAGCGGCGTTTATTGGGCAATTGATGTTGACTGATTTGGCGGGGGAAATTACGCCTTAAGCGCAAAAACTGTCTTATTGCATCCCTTGCAACAACTCGCGACAATGCGCACATCTCTGATCCCACATTATTCACCCCATTATGACCTCACCCTTTGATTTTGCTTCCGCCGTATTGACATGGTTTGATGAGCATGGCCGTCATCATTTGCCTTGGCAAGAAAATACCACGCCTTATCGGGTATGGGTGTCGGAAATTATGCTACAACAAACGCAAGTAGCGACAGTGATTCCCTATTATCAGCGGTTTATGGCCAGCTTTCCCACCGTTGTTGATTTAGCGAATGCCCCCGAAGATGAAGTATTACAGCATTGGGCAGGTTTAGGTTATTACGCTCGTGCGCGGAATTTGCATCATGCCGCGCAACAAGTGGCTGCTCAAGGTGGTAATTTTCCACAAACGCTAGAAGGTTTAATGGCGTTAAAAGGCATTGGCCGTTCCACAGCAGGCGCGATTTTAGCCTTAGCGTGTCAACAGCGCGGCGTGATTTTGGATGGTAATGTCAAACGAGTATTAGCGCGCTTTGCCGCAGTGACTGGCGAACCTAACAATGCGGATACACAGCAGAAGTTATGGATATTAGCAGAGACGTTAACGCCTTACGAGAGGGTAGGTGCTTACACCCAAGCGATGATGGATTTAGGTGCAACGGTATGCACACGCTCTAAACCTTTATGTTTATATTGCCCGTTACAAGCACAATGTCAGGCATTTGCTTTAGGCACACCTACCGCGTTTCCAGAAAAAAAGAAAAGTAAAAGTATTCCCACCAAAAAAGCCTATTTTCTGATTCTTGAAAACCCACAACAGCAAGTATTATGGGTTAAACGTCCGCCAACGGGCATTTGGGGCAGTTTGTGGTGTTTGCCTGAAATTGTTGCCGATAGTGAAGACCAGTTACGGCAAATACTTACGCAAAATTACGGGATTGATGTGGCTGATATCGACTATTTAACGAGTTTCACACACACATTTAGCCATTACCATTTGCAACTACAACCAATACATATTAAGGCAATGCCCCGTTTATTGGCGGACAGTGAGAGTCAATGGTGTTCGTTAGCGCAGGCTAAGAATTTAGGCTTACCTACCGCTATGATGAAGTTGTTGACGATGCTATAGTGGTGACAGGTGGTTGATAAACCACAAATTGATGCCGCCCATTGGCCTTGGCTTGATACAAAGCAATATCCGCCTGTTTGAGTAAGTCGGTCATACTTTGAGTATGGTTGGCGGTAATAGTCGCAATACCAATACTGACTGTAACATGAGATGCCACGTCAGAGAATTCATGGTTAATTACCAATCCATCAATAAAAGCACTGACTCTTTCTGCAACTTGAACGCCACCACGAGCTTTGGTATTAGGCAGTAAAATAGCAAACTCTTCGCCACCATAACGCGCAACGACATCAGAGGTTCTCATAATACTGGCCTTGAGTGCTTGGCCTATGCTTTGTAAGCAACGATCACCTTCGCCATGACCATAAAAATCATTATATTTTTTGAAAAAATCGACATCTAACAGCAATAGCGTTAGCGGTTGCTGGTCACGTAAACCACGATCCCATTCTTTACGTGAAGTTTCATCAAAGCTTCGACGATTGGCAATACCTGTCAGGGCATCTTCATGAGCAATATGATCTAACTCTTCATTTAAGTGTTTTAGTTCTTCGGTTTGGTGAGTCAATAATAAGCTTTGTAAAAAAGCGATACGCTCATGCCATTCACTGATAGCGGCGAGTGCCATGACCACTAAAGAATAGACAATATAATAATTGCTAAATTTTGAATAATTAATCGAAAGGCTATGGTAGCTGGCATACATCATACTGAGTCCTGCCGAGCTAAGAAGAACCACAATAAAAAGAGGTAGAACAAAACGTAAACCAAACGCCATTAAAATAATGGCAGTCATTAAATGATAGGTGACAAAATCGGAGTAGTCACCATCATACATAATAGAGAGTTTAATAATAATATGTAAAACGAAAATGCTGACAGGTGCCATAAAATAATAAAAATAGCGTTGAATAATCGTTAGTCGTGGCGAAAGTATAATAAAAGCGATAGCAGTCGCTAAAGGGATATATGTTGACTTAACGACTTCAAAATCATTATAAAAAACAATGTCTGTGAAATAGAGGGCAACATTCAAACAAATAGTCATAAACAGTAAGACTAATAAATAACGCCCTGTATGAATAAAAGCTTGACTGTCTTTTGCCCGTTTGTAAATAAAACGTTCTTCTAGGGGGGAAGGGAATGTAAAGACTATTTTTTTGAGCGCAATCGTTGACTCGACGTAAGCGAGCGTGTCGGGATTGTCATTTAATATATTATTTGAATGGCTATCTTGTCTTAGCATATTTCACTCAAAAGAAGACACACTCCAAGACGCAGAATGGTCATCAAGCTTTTATTATTCTGGCGTTATCATCGTTCGTCAACGTAAACGCTCCCTGAGCGAAGTCGAAGAGGAAACTTAAGCAAACGTTAACAATCCCTAACCTTGAAAATTAAACTTCATTTTTTGTGGTGGCTCTTGATAGTGCCTAAAACAATGCCGTCCTGATGCTTTGGCTTTGTATAAAGCAGCATCGGCATTTTCTAAAAAAGCACTCATGGTGTGGTGTTCATGAGGGGTGATATTACAAATCCCAATGCTAGCGGTCACATGAAATGCGACCAATGAGCGTTTATGAGGGATAGCTAAAATATCAATCGCACGCATGACTCGCTCAGCCACTTCTTCCGCACCTAAGGCATCTGTACACGGTAGCAAGACCACAAACTCCTCACCGCCATAGCGCGCCACCGTGTCCGCAGGGCGCAGTAATGCTTTTTTCATGGCTTGTCCAACTTGGCGTAAGCAATCATCACCTGCCGAATGACCATAGGTGTCGTTGTAAAGTTTAAAATGGTCAATATCAATAAATAATAATGCCAATGGTTGTTCTTCTCGTCGCGCACGATCCCATTCGACTTCTAAACAATCATCAAATGCTCGGCGATTAGCAAGGCCAGACAGTGCATCTTCACGCGCAATTGTGCCTAAGTGAGCATTAATGCGTACCAATTCCGATGATTTAATGGCGAGTAATATTTCATGTAAAAAGCTCAAACGCTCTCGTCTTTCGACAAAAAAAGCGATATTGAGCAGCACAACACTGATTAAGACAAAGGCATGGAGAAACTGTAAGGTCATCATCTGCCAATCATTAACAAATACGGTTGCTGCTGCCATTAGGCTTGCACTAGCAATAATAATAATTGTTTTTTGCCATAACAGTCGTAAGCTAAAAATAGCTATCACCATAATAATGATCATATTGTAGGAGGCATAAATATTAAACTTGCCATCGGGGTAGGCGAGACTCCCAACGAGGAGTTGATACAACAACAGGGTAACGATAGGCGCGACAACATAATGATGTATAAAGCCATGCGTTTTAGGCAGATAGGCGCAGCTTGTTAGCATGACGAGAGATAACGCAGTGAAAGCAAATGTACTTTGCCAAATCACATAGCCTTCATCTTTGAAAATATAGCTAAAATTAAACCACGTACCTAAGACAACTGTGACAAACAACAGCAACCATAAAGCACTGGCAATACGAAAAATCAAGCTAAATTCTTGTGTACGTTTAGCATAAAAACAGTGTTCTAAGTCAGGGCGAAATTGAATCAATAAAGGCTTTTGATGAATCAAATTTTGGACATAAGCAGTCAGCGAGCTGTCAGTGACAAGCTCGGCAATAAGCGGCTCTAAAGAGCCGCTAGGAGAGGTGTGTTCCACGACAGTCGTCTATGACGAGAAGTGTGAGCATATTAAATGTCCAACTGGTATTGATGTCTGCCATTCTCTTTTGATTTATACAGTGCGGCATCTGCTTTTGCCAAAAATGCCGATAAGGTATTTTCGTTATTGGGAATTAAATAAGTAATCCCGATACTCAAGGTGACGTAAGTGGCTACTTTAGAACGGCTGTGAGGCAGTGCCAGTGCGTCAATGTGGCGAAGAATTCGCTGTGCCACATCAATTGCGCCCTCTATATCGGTATTGGGTAATAAGACGACAAACTCTTCACCACCATAACGTGCCGCTAGGTCGGCAGGGCGGCGTAATGCTTGTTTGATGGTTTGTGCCACTCGACGTAAGCATACATCGCCTATATTATGACCGTAAGTGTCGTTGTAAAGTTTGAAAAAGTCCACATCCATGTATAAAAGAGCAATGCCTTGTTGGTCGCGTTTCGCACGCTCCCATTCACGGTGCATGTGTTCATCAAATGCTCGACGATTAGCGAGGCTTGTTAATGGGTCTTCACGAGAAACACGATCAAGCGCACGATTTAAGCGGTCTAACTCTACGGTTTGATGAGCGACAATAATTTCCTGTAAAAAGGCAAATCGGTCTTGGCGTTCAATTAAACCGACAATAATCAATGTCGTTGCTGAGCCTAAGCCGTAATAGTGTAAAAACTTAAACCAGTCGATTTTCCAGTTTAAACTCACGGTTGCTAATATCGTCATGACCGCCGCAAGACAGATAATTAATAAGCACACAGGAAACTGTACTCTTAAACCAAAGCTAATGATAATAACAATAATCATCACATCATAAGCGGCGTGTTGAGCAAAGTGGCTATCAACAGTGGTTAGGCTTGCCATCATCACACAACTTAAAATAATCGTGCTGACAGGCGTGGCAAGCCATTGATAGTTGGTCTGAAAAAAAGGCTTATCTGCAAGCAGCATAACCAATAACAGTAATCCGCCAATAGGTGCTAAGACATATTTGAATACAAACTGGTCGTCAGCCATGACAGCCAGTGGAAATATTTTAATCGCGGTTGTCGCAATCAGACCGAAAAGAATAAAAAAGACAAGTTTGCCGACGGAGACTAAGCGGCGATATTCTTCGGCACGTTTGGCATAAAATCGAGATTCAATATCGTTTTCAAAATACAGAAAAAGTGGACGCTCTTGTAACACGCTATGGATATACGCCATTGTTTTGGGCGAAATAAGTTGCGGTAAATTTTCGCCGTTAGATGTTTCAGTTGTCGCTTTCGTTGGACTAGACACAATAGACACCTTTGACAGACTTCCTATTTATTACGTTTTTTTAATCTTTCACGCTTATTCCGCCACAATACATGGCTGTAGGTGGATGCTTATCCGATAAGCGGTAGTCAATCGTCGATTATGACTGATGTGCTGATTATAAATAAAGCGTCTTGATGAAAACTTATGCACATATTTTATGCGTGTTTATCTTTGCGGCAGTTTTTAGTATTTTGTTTTATGTTTGCTAATGGTTGAAGGGCGTTTTTGTCGTCATAAATGAACAGAAATAAGCTGGCATCTTATCCATGAAACATGATTGATCCCGAATCCTTTTTCAGTCCGAGTCAGGTACAATAGGCAGGTTGTTTTTTGAGTTGTTCGTCATGTCTGTGTCTCGATTATCTGTTGTCTCTCCTTTGAAGCCATTATTTGCCTACGATAAGTATTGGGCAGAGTGTTTTGGTGCAGCCCCTTTTTTGCCGATGAGTCGTGTCGAAATGGATATTTTGGGTTGGGATACCTGCGATATTATTTTGGTGACAGGCGATGCTTATGTTGACCATCCCAGTTTTGGTATGGCGATTATTGGTCGTTTACTCGAAGCACAAGGCTTTAGAGTGGGAATTATTGCGCAACCTGATTGGAACTCAGCTGCCGACTTCAAAAAATTAGGCGAGCCTGCGTTATTTTTTGGTGTGACCGCAGGCAATATGGACTCAATGATTAACCGTTATACGGCTGATCGTAAAATTCGTTCCGATGATGCTTATTCTCCTCATGGACAAGGCGGTCATCGTCCAGATCGTAGTTCTATTGTCTATGCCCAACGGACGCGTGAAGCCTTTCCCCATGTGCCGATAGTCATGGGCGGTATTGAGGCCAGTTTACGTCGTATTGCCCATTATGATTATTGGCAAGATAAAGTCCGTCGTTCGTTATTATTAGATGCCAAAGCCGATTTATTAGTATTTGGGAATGCCGAACGTGCGATTGTTGATATTGCTCATCGTATCGCTAATGGTGATGACATTCGGACGATTACGGATATTCGTGGCACAGCGTTTATGCGCCGTGATACTCCTGAAGGTTGGTTTGAACTTGACTCTACCAACGTTGACGAAGTAGGGCGCGTTGACCCGATTATTAACCCGTATGTGAACACCCAAGATTTAGCCGTCTGTGAAGTTGAAAAAGAAAAAGGCTTATCGGAAAGTGATGTGCAAATCGTCACCATTCAACCGAGTAATGCCTTAAAACACCGTATGCCGCCGCGGGAAAAAACCGTGATTCGTTTGCCTGCATTTGAGCAAGTAAAAGGCGACCCTGTCATGTATGCCCATGCTAATCGGGTGCTACATTTAGAAACTAATCCAGGTAATGCGCGTGCTTTAGTGCAACGACATGGTGAGCAAGAAGTCTGGCTTACCCCGCCACCGATTCCATTATCAACGGAAGAAATGGATTACGTCTTTGATTTGCCTTATGCCCGTGTGCCGCATCCTGCCTATGGTGATGCCAAGATTCCTGCCTATGACATGATTCGGTTTTCGGTCAATATTATGCGCGGTTGTTTTGGTGGCTGTACCTTCTGTTCAATTACTGAACATGAAGGACGGATTATTCAAAATCGCTCTGAAGACAGCATTATTCGTGAAATCGAAAAAATGCGTGATGTTCCAGGTTTTACAGGTGTCGTTTCCGATCTTGGCGGCCCTACGGCCAATATGTACCGTTTGGCCTGTAAATCTCCCAAAATTGAAGCCGCTTGCCGTAAACCTTCCTGTGTCTATCCTGATATTTGTGAAAACTTAAATACTGACCATTCGCACTTAATCCAGTTATATCGTCGTGCGCGTAGTCTAAAAGGCGTAAAAAAAATCCTCATTGGTTCAGGATTGCGTTATGACTTAGCGGTACGTTCGCCTGAATATGTCCGTGAATTGGTGACGCATCATGTCGGTGGTTATTTAAAAATTGCACCAGAACATACCGAAGAGGGTGTGTTGTCCAAAATGATGAAGCCGGGTATTGGTGCCTACGATAAGTTTAAGCAAATGTTTGACCGCTTCTCGAAAGAAGCAGGTAAAGAACAGTATTTAATTCCGTATTTTATTGCCGCACATCCGGGAACAACTGATAAAGACATGATGCACTTGGCGATTTGGCTGAAGAAAAATGGTTTCCGTGCTGACCAAGTACAAACTTTTTATCCTTCACCGATGGCAACCGCGACGGCGATGTATCACTCAGGCAAAAACCCCTTAAAGAAAGTGACGCGCAAAAGCGAAGGTGTAGAAATTGTAAAAGGTGATCGTCGTCGTCGTTTGCACAAAGCATTCTTGCGTTATCATGACCCAAATAATTGGCCGTTATTGCGTGAAGCGTTAAAAGAGATGGGGCGTGCTGATTTGATTGGTAATGGCAAACAGCATTTGATTCCAACCTTTCAACCTGCGATGACAGGCACTTACCAAAGTCCACGGAAAAAGAACTCCAGTGAACAAGAGGGCGTGTCATTAAAAGTGACTGCCAAAAAAGGGCGCATTTTGACTCAGCATACGGGCTTGCCGCCTAGAGACACAGGCGCAAGTGTGAAACGTCCCGTTAAAAAACGTGGCTAAAAACTATTTTTACCTTCAAAGGAAACAACGACAAATGATGAAACGTCAGCTACTTAGCAGCAGTATTATTGTGATGATGGGTATTAGCATCACTGCCTGTTTTGAAGAAAAAAAAGTCGCGCCTAAATTAGAGACTGAAGACGCGAAAGCGGCTTACAGTATTGGCTATATGACCGCCAAGTCGATGAGTAATGCCGTGACAACGCTGGATATCGACAGCTATACCGCAGGTTTTAAAGACGCGTATGCCAAAAAAGATGGCGCACTCAAAGAAGAAGAAATGAAAACCGTATTAATGGCTTTTCAAGAGCGGATGAAAAAAGAAGCGGAAGAAAAACAAAAAAAAGCACTGACTGAGAACGTCACCAAAGGTGCAGCACACTTGGCAGAAAATGCTAAAAAAGCAGGCGTAAAAGTGACAGCATCGGGTTTGCAATACGAAGTCATTAGCGAAGGCAAAGGTGAAAAACCTAAAGCCACTGATACGGTAAAAGTGCATTATGAAGGCAAGTTGCTGGATGGTACGGTCTTTGATAGTTCGATTAAACGTAAAGAGCCAGTGAGCTTTCCTCTCAACCAAGTTATTGCTGGTTGGACAGAAGGCGTGCAGTTGATGTCGGTGGGTTCTAAGTATAAATTTACCATTCCTTCGGCATTGGCTTATGGCGAACAGGGCTCAGGGCCCATTACGCCAAATTCTGTTTTAGTGTTTGAAGTTGAGTTACTGGAAATCGTCAAATAACACGGTTAATTTGACGAGTGATTAGGGGCGCATGATTGCGCCCTTATTTTTGATGTCATTAAATCTCACGCAATACCACCATCGGTGACACCGACCAAACCCGGCGTAAACTGAGTAAACCTATCGTTAGGGTTAATGCGCCACTTGCCAGTGGTGTAAATAGCCACAGTTGAGGGTGCAGTTGCGGTGTGCTTTCGAGTAATTGTATCGCCAAACCTGCGGCAATAATTTCTGTCATTACCACTGCTAATAAACCTGCCAAAATCCCTAACATCAGTAATTCTAAACCAACACGCTGTTGGAGTTGTCGGCGGCTTGCACCTAATGCGCGTAACAGAGCAGCTTCTTGACGACGGGTATCTAAACTGGCGGCAATACTGGCTAATAACACCAATATGCCTGCTAAAACAATAAACACTAAAATCACTTGTACGCCTTGTGAAACCTGCGCTAAAAGCTTTTGTACTTCATTAAGCATGGCCGCTAAATCAATAAAAATAACGGTAGGAAAAGTACGAATTAACGCACTGAGTTGGCTTTTATCAGCTTCAGGAACATAAAAACTGGTTAAATAAGTCGCAGGATAACTCTCTAAAACATGACGAGGAAAAACAAAATAAAAGTTCGGTTGAAAACTATCCCAATCCACTTTTCGGATACTCGTGACTTTGGCGGTGACACTACCTTCGGCCATTTGCAGTGTCAATGAGTCGCCTATTTTTAACGACAAACGATTCGCTAAACCAGACTCCAATGACACTTCACTTTGTTGGCCTGTAAACCATTGGCCTTCTAACAGCTCGTTTTTGGCGGGAAGCTTCTCTGTCCATGTCAGGTTTAACTCACGGTCGAGTGCGCGGTCTTGACCATCGCCTTCGCTTTCTTTGGCTTTTGCTTGTGTGGCTATGTTATTAATCGCAACTAAACGGCCACGAATGACGGGATAAAAATCGGTTGCTTGCCAGTCTCGTTGTGCTAAATAACTTGTTAAGGCATCAACATGGTCAGCAGGAATTGTCACCGCAAATTGGTTCGGAGTTTTTGCGGGTAAGTCATGTTGCCATTGTGCTAATAACTCACCCCGAATTGTCCCCACTAACAAAATCGCGGTAAAACCTAAAGCCAAGGCTAACATTTGCGCGACGGTGGCGCGAGGTTCTCGACTTAAGGCAATAAATGCGGCATTGAGAGGCTTGGCTTGCGCGTTGAAGGTGCTGTGACGTAAGCGATTTAATAGGCCATAACACAAGCCCCCCAAAATAAGGGTTAAAATCAAACCACCGACTAACACTAAACTGGTAAGCATTAAATTCCCAGTTTCTAACACCAGTAAGACAAATAGCGCGAGTAGAGCGACAGCGGTAATAGTTAACGCAGATAAGGGCGTAGGGCTAAGTTCACGACGCATCACCCGTAAAGGCGAGACTTGATAGAGACGAATAAAAGCAGGTAACGCAAAACCAATTAATGTGAGCGTTGCCGTTGCCAGTCCTGTTAACAAGGGTTGGCTCAGGGCAAACTCAAGATCGGTGACAGGCAATAACGTCGCTAATAACTTAAATAACACCAACGAGCAGATAAAGCCAATCAAGCCACCAGCCAACATCGCAAACAGCCAAATCAAGGCTAATTGACCGCTATACAACTGCACTAAATAACGACGGCTACTGCCTAAAGAGCGCATTAACGCAATACTGTCTAAATGGCGTTCGCTAAAACGACGTGCCGCTAATGCTACGGCAATCCCTGAGAGTAATACTGCTGCAATCGCCGCCAAACTTAAATAATCGGTGGCGGTTTTCAGGGGTTTATTGAGTTGTTTATTGGCGGTTTTAATGTCGAGTAAACGTTCTTCGGTATGCAGTAAGGGTGTCGCTTGCGTTTGAAAGCTTTGCAAATGGGAGCGTGTACCTGCTAACAGCAAACGGTAGTTAACACGGCTGCCGACTTGAATAATATGGGTGCTAGGAACATCTTCCAAATTCATTAATATGTTGGGCGAAAATGCCGAAAATCCACCGCTTCGGTCGCTATCTTCGTCAATAATGCCTGTAATAACAAAATTAGCATCGCCAATGGTTAAGGATTTTCCCAGTTGAGTATTCAGTAAATTGAGCAGTCGTTCTTCTACCCATACCGTTCCTGTCGATGGAATGGCTTTAGTGGTGATGACTCCACTCGCAGTGCGGATTTTTAGTTGACCACGAAGGGGATAAGCGGTGGTGACGGCTTTGACTGAGCTTAATTGAAAGTTATCCCCTTGTTGCGCGACACTCGAAAATTCTAAGGTTTGTGTCTGTTGTAAGTTGTGTTGTTGCGCGAGTTGCAGCCATTCAGGACGAATACCACGACTGCTGGTGACGACTAAATCTGCGCCAATGAGTCGTGCCGCTTGTTGACCTAGCGTTTGTTCTAAGCTGCCACTAAAAAAGCGTAAGGTGGTGGTGGCGGCAATCGCCAAAATGAGTGCGGCAATCAATAAGGTGAGTTCGCCTGCGCGTAAATCTCGCCAAAATAATCGCCATGATAATTTAAACGGACTAGATACCGAATTGCTCATGGTGCTTGCTCAACTAAACGTCCTGCCTCTAAACGAATGGTGTGTTGGCAGCGTTTGGCGAGGTTTTCGTCGTGAGTGACAAGCACAAGCGTTGTATGTTGTTCGCGGTTCATACTAAATAACAAGTCAATAATTTGTTGGCCAGTTGTGGCATCTAAATTACCTGTTGGCTCATCGGCAAATAAAATACGCGGCTTACTGACAAAGGCGCGAGCAAGGGCGACACGTTGCTGTTCACCGCCCGATAGTTGTTTGGGCGTATGTTGCAAACGATGGCCTAAGCCCACGCGCTCTAAACACGTTTTAGCCCATTCAGGTTGTTCTTTGCCTGCTAAAGATAGGGGAAGAAGCACATTCTCTAAAGCGGTTAAATGCGGTAATAGTTGGAACGATTGAAAGACAAAACCGACATCACGCTGACGAATGTCGGCGCGAGCGTCTTCATCTAAGCAGGATAAATCTTGCCCAAACAATTGCACGTTGCCTTCTGAGGGTAGGTCTAAACCAGCTAATAAGCCCAGTAAAGTTGACTTTCCTGAACCCGAGCTACCGATAATGGCGACGCTATCACCTTCGGGAATAGAAAAACTAATCTGTTGCAGAATGGTGAGTGAAGACTCACTACTGGGTACTATTTTGCTAAGGTGGTTAACAACAATTGCAGCGTTGATAGAGGGCATGATAATGACCAAATATGGTGTGGCTTTAATATTGGGATGGTTACTGACAATACCAAGTGCATGGGCGGCGAAAGTGGTGGTATTTGGCGATAGCATCAGTGCCGCCTATGGTTTAGATATTAAGCAGGGGTGGGTAGTCAAGTTGCAACAAAAATTAGATCAACAAAGCAAAGGCAAACACACCGTGATTAATGCCAGTTTAAGCGGTGAAACCACTACAGGAGGCTTGACACGTTTGGCAAAAATTCTACAGCAACATCAACCCGATATTATTATTTTAGAGTTAGGTGGAAATGATGGTTTGCGTGGTCAATCACCTGTAGCTATGAATAAAAACTTAGTCGCGATGATTCAGCAAAGTAAACAACAAAAAGCCAAAGTGTTACTGCTCGGTATGAAAATCCCACCCAATTATGGCAAAGCCTATAACCAAGCGTTTGAAACAACGTTTGTCACAGTGGCCAAAAATGAAAAAGTGGCTTTTGTGCCGTTTTTCTTAGAAGGGGTAGCGGGAAAAGAGGCATTGATGCAAGCGGATGGTATTCATCCAAGTGTGTTAGGACAAGATAAACTGGCTGACAATGTTTGGAGTGCCTTAAAAAAATTATTGTAATGCCAATAGTGGCCGACATTAGTCGCCGATTAACTACCGTTGGTCTTAGATGGCTTTAAGGGGGATGTACATAAAACTATAATAGCCACCCGCAATAAATAAAATTAATCAAGCAAACTTGTTACATTTATTGCTTTTCTTTTGCCTGTATTTTGCACAACTAGTCATCGCAATGTCATCTTAAAAACAGATAAACAACCTTAAAATATAAAAATAATATGATCTTTCTATTTGAAAAATAAAGAAAAATACTCCGTCAATGGCTGTTTTGATAAAAAACATATTTTGAAACAAATTGATGGCGTGTTTTGGCGTACTAGCTGTTTTTATGTGACGTATTTAGCAGTAATTGCAGGTCACAAAAAGTACCTTAGCATCACGATACACAGCGGCGAATAGACTTTGTTTTTGTCTTGCGGAAGCTTTTTCCCAGTCATCCCCATCGTTATTTGCCCACTTGGTGCATACAGCACTACTGAAGGAGCAACGATCATGTTAAAGAAAATTTCGGCTATCGGCTTTGCCTTGATGACAACACTTGCCACTATTCCTACTGTTTATGCTATTGAAGGCGATTTGAAAGATTTACGCCCCGATGTCAATAAAAAAGAATGGCAATTAGTCAAAAACGACACGACGCGTAGTATTAAAACCTATATTCGTGAAGGCGATGGTAAACGCATTAACTTTAAAGTAGATGCCATGATTGAAGGAACGTTAGAGGCCGTTGCTCGTGTTCATTTTGATGTTGATAATATTAAGCACTGGTATTGGGAAACCTTAGATTCGCGGTTACTGAAAAAAGTATCGAGTACCGAGTATTACTATTACATGCAGTACAACGCGCCTGTGACCATGCCTGATCGTGATGCTATTTTGCACGCCATTGTGGAGCCATATACCGCCAAAAAAGGCTATATGCAATTAACGATTCGTGCTGTGCCTGATTATTTACCTGCACAAGCCAGTTTGGTGCGTGTGCAAGAGCAAGACATGACGGTCAAATTTACCCCCGTTGGTAAAGAAAAAGTGCATTTAGAAGCCGAAGGTTTTGTTGATCCGGGTGGTATTGCGCCGACATGGGCAATGAATTTTGTCCAACGTAATGCGCCTTATTCCACCATGTTGGGTTTGCAACGTCGCGTAAACATGGCAGAAAATACCGTCAATGCTGAACCATCACCGTTTGCTTATACAGAGTAACAAATAGCGTTTTTTGCTGTTGTTGATGCTTAATTATTACTACGAAGGCTCATTTCTTTGCAGAATGAGCCTTTTTTTTGATGCAGACGGTCTGATTTAGTGTAGTTGCTCTAATTTTATTGTTTGATAATTAGAAATGTCGTATCTTAATCCCACACTAATTCTATCCCTATTTTTTTGGCATGCAGGGATAAATCAATAGCAAGAAAAGAAGTATCAAAGACTTTTTAGATACTCACAAAAAAAATATAAACCACGCGGAGACATCCATGTTCAAAAAACTATCCACTGTGCTTCTATCCGTCTTATTACTGGGTTCAATGCCCACGATGGCGCATGCCGATTTAGATGATGATTTGGATGACTTAAGGGGAACAAATCCGTTTAAAGATTGGCGACTAATTAAAAATGACCAACGCCGTAATATTAAAGCCTATGACAAACGAGCAGATGAAACGACGGGTGTTCGCTCGTTTAAATTGGATGTCATTGTCGATGGTTCTTTAGAAACGGTGTCACGCGTGTATTTTGATATCGACAATTATACGCGTTGGTTTTGGACAGTCAGAGAATCAAAAATTCTTAAAAAAGTCTCGGATACGGAGTTTTATTATTATTTGGTGCATGATGCTCCTGTGACCTTGCCTGATCGTGATGTGATTATTCATGCTATTGTTGAGCCTTACACAGAAGACAAAGGTTATGCTGCGTTTAAGTTAAAAGCCGTGCCTAATTTTGCGCCGAATAAACCACCCTTAGTGCGGATGTTGGCTGAAGATATGCTCATTCGTTGGACTCCCATTAGTGATGATAAAACACGTTTAGAAGTGGAAGGGTTTATTCATCCCGGTGGTGACGTACCCGCATGGGCAATTAATGCGGTGCAGCGACAAGCTCCGTATTACACCATGTTAGGATTACAACGTATGGTGCAATTGCCACAATATAAAACGCCAACCACACCATCGCCTTTTACGATAAAAAAATAACGAAGTGGAATAGCCTAAGTAAATCGTGGGTTGCATAGGCTTAAACACTCAAGCTATTTCAGCTAATTCACCGCTTAAATCATCAGGAGCGCTTGAGAAAGCCTCCTAATTGGCTTATTGTTGCTGCCTAAGCAGAATGTTTTTGACAAGTTGTTGAGGTAATAACAATAATCTGACGTGGTTTTTGATAATAAAAAACGTCATAAAGTGTGGAGCGATTATGCTAAAAAAAATATCCATTATGGCATTTGCAGTGATGACTGCTATGTCTCCCATTGCCAGTTATGCGGCAAGTGGTGATGATGTTGATGATTTGCGCGCAGATAGCAAACGAAAAAATGAATGGATTCAAGTCAAAAAGGATAGACTGAAAAATATTACGACATGGGCGAAACAGGAAGAAGGTAAAACGATTCGCTCATTCAAAGTGGATATGATTGTCGATGCCGATTTAGAGACAGTTGCTCGTGTACATTTTGATGTTGAAAATATCAAACGCTGGTTTTGGGAAACAAAAGAGTCGCGTTTGCTAAAGAAAGTATCAAATAAAGAGTTCTATTATTATCAGGTTTTTAATGCTCCGTTAACTATCCCTGATCGTGATTCCATTATTCATTTAGTGGTTGAGCCATTTACCGCTAAAAAAGGGTTTATGGCGATGAAGCTCAACGCAGTTCCTGAGTTTATGCCCGTTCAGCCGGGTAAAACGCGTGTGCAGGCTCAAGAATACTATGTAAAGTTTACCCCTATCGACAAAAAAACGACGCGTTTAGAAGCTGAAGGCTATATTGATCCGGGTGGTGTGATTCCCTCTTGGGCGATTAACTTTGTACAGCGAAGTGCGCCTTATACAACGATGTTGGGCTTAGCTCGCATGGTGCAGTTGCCTTATTATCGTGAAGGAACAGGTGAAACAGAATTTACGGTTATGGAATAAATAACTTGTCAAAAAAGACCTCCTTGTGAGGTCTTTTTTTTGCCTAGGCAATAAATAAACAATTCGCAATAAACGACAATGTTGACCGTACTGCCCGACTATTTAAATATTTGGCCAATGTCGCCCCCATTTTTTGCTTTTATTTTCCTGCAAAAATTTACACAAAATTGGGAAGTTGTATGCTTAAGAAAATATTAGTAATGACCGTTACCGTAATTGCCGCCTCATTTACCATGAGTAGTTACGCAATTGGCGGTAATGATGTTGATGACTTGCGGGCAGATAGCCAGCGTAAAAATGAGTGGATATTGGTTAAAAAAGATCGGTTAAAAAATATTACGACATGGGCGAAGCAAGAGGATGGTAAAGCGATTCGTTCATTCAAAGTCGACATGATTGTGAATGCAAACTTGGATACTCTTGCTCGCCTTCAAGTGGATATCGACAGTATTAAACGCTGGTATTGGGAAACGAAAGAGTCTCGGATGTTAAAAAAAGTCTCTAATAAAGAGTTTTATTATTATCAAGTCTTTAATTCGCCTTTGACATTACCTGATCGTGACTCGGTTATTCATGTGGTGATCGAGCCATATACGGCAAAGCGTGGCTACTTAACGGTGAAAATGAATGCAGCCCCCGATTTTATGCCTGCGCAACCAGGTAGAGTACGGGTTTTGGCGCAAGATATGATCGTCAAATTTACCCCGATTAATAAAGATACCACTCGTTTAGAAACTGAGGGTTATATTGATCCAGGTGGCGTTGTTCCTGCTTGGGCAATTAATTTCGTCCAACGTAGTGCCCCCTATGTCACGATGGTTGGTTTGGCTCGTATGGTGCAGTTACCCATATATCGTGAAGGCACAACTCCTACTGAGTTTATCTATACGGAGTAACGTATTGACAAAAAAAGACCTCCCTGCGAGGTCTTTTTTTTGTTAAAAAATTATTGTGTGAGTAAAAAAGCGATATCGTTGTAAGTCCTAAGTGGCTAAAGCTTGCTGATTTTCTCTAAAGCTAGTACAAGATACGGGTAAATTCACAACACAATGATGTGGCTCAGGAGTTGATATGGGCAGTTTTTTTGTTTTAGCGTTTGTTGGCTTTGTCTTTGTGGTTGCCTACAAAGCGATTCAACAAGTACCACAAGGGTACGAATATACTGTCGAATCGTTTGGTCGGTACACCAAAACATTACAGCCCGGTTTGCATTTTTTGTTGCCATTCTTTGAGCGTGTTGGTGCAAAGTTAAACGTCATGGAGCAGGTCTTAGACGTGCCGCCACAGCAAGTGATTTCGCGTGATAATGCGATGGTCACGATTGATGCAGTCTGTTTTTATCAAATCATTAAAGCCGCACAAGCCGCCTATGAAGTCAGTAATTTAGAATATGCGATTCGCAATTTAACGATGACCAATATTCGTACTGTGATTGGCTCGTTGGAGCTAGACAGTATGTTGTCGCAACGCGATCAAATCAACTCACAATTATTAAACACCATTGATCAAGCGACCAGTCCGTGGGGCATTAAAATTACTCGTATTGAAATTAAAGACATCACCCCATCTCATGATTTGGTTGAGGCAATGGCTTCACAAATGAAAGCGGAGCGAACCAAACGGGCGCAAATTTTAGATGCCGAAGGCCATCGTCAAGCAGATATTTTAAAAGCGGAAGGCGAAAAGCAAGCACAAATTCTCAAAGCAGAAGGTGCAAGAGCGGCGGCGTTTTTAGAGTCGGAAGCTCGTGAACGCCAAGCCCAAGCAGAAGCACAAGCGACGCTTGTGGTGTCACAAGCGATTGCTCAAGGCGATATTAATGCCGTTAATTACTTTGTTGCCCAAAAGTATATTGCCGCACTGGCTGAAATTGCCAAAAGTCCCAACAGTAAATTGGTACTCATGCCTTTAGAAGCGTCTAGTGTCATTGGTTCAATTGCAGGTATTGGCGATTTAGTACGTGACATGCGTGGTTCGGCAAAAGCAAGCACAGACGCAGGACACAACCCCTCACCGTTGTTTAACCGAGATAACCGATAATCCTTGGGGAATAAATTATGTGGCAAGAACCGTATTTATGGTGGGCTGCATTTGGCTTTATCTTATTAATTATCGAAATGGTATCAGGAACATTTTTTTTCTTAGCCATTGCCGTGGCCGCTTTTGCGAGTACGGGAGTGGCGTGGTTAAGCAATGATCTGTTGACGCAATGGGTTTTCTTTTCTATTGCCAGTATTATCGCCCTGTTAGCATGGCAACAATTACGCCGCAAACATAAAACGAGCACACATGATGCCGCTAGTAAACTCAATAATCGTCTAGCGCACTTAATTAACCGCCAAACAGTGCTATCTGAGCCAATTACCAATGGTGTTGGCCGCGTTAATATTGACGATAGTTGGTGGAAAGCTACAGGCGCAGACTTACCAACAGGGACGCATGTGCGTGTCACCGCCATTCATGATATGACTTTAACCGTTGAAAAAACCACTTAGGAGTAACAATCCATGAAACTGCAAAAAATCGAAATTGTTCATGATTTTTCACAACCTGTAGAACAAGTCTTTGGCTGGTTGAGTGATCATAATAATCTTAGTGCGATATTTGCACCGTTTACCGTCACCCGTATTAAAGATGGTCAAACCAGTGTCAATGGTGTGGGTTCAGTGCGTAAACTGAGTGCATTTCCATTGCCTCCGTTAGAGGAAACAGTGACAAAATTTGATGCTAATAAACTGATTGAATATACCGTTACCAGCAAAATGGCACCGATCAAAGAGCATTTAGGGGTGATGATATTTGAGCCGCTCAGCAGCGGCACACGTTTGCATTACACTATTGTTTTCAAAGGTGTCGTGCCATTGTTAGGGCCAATTGTAAAAATTGGTTTAGGCCAAGGTGTTAAACGTGGTTTGAATAAACTAGCAACAAAAATTCTCTAATGATCCTTAGATGGGCGAGGGGGCAACACGCTTCTACGCCCATGACTGTTTTTTTGGGTTACTGATATGACTACCTCTTGCGAACGCACCTTTACCGTTAACGGCCGAACGATGGCCGCCCGTTGTTGGCATGACAGTCATAAACCTCCATTATTGGCATTGCATGGCTGGTTAGATAATGCCGCCACTTTTGATTTATTGGCCCCGTTACTCAGTGACTTTTATATTGTCGCATTAGATTTTGCAGGACATGGTTGGAGTGAACATCGCGCAGCAGGTACTCGTTACCATATTCTTGACCATGTGGATGATGTGCTATCGGTAGTTAATCAACTGGGTTGGCAGCAGTTTACCTTAATGGGGCATTCAATGGGGGCGGGTGTGGCTTCCTTGTTGAGTAGCGCCTTGCCTGAGCGTGTGGAAAAATTAGTGATGATTGAAGGCTTAGGCCCATACACGGGTAAGCCTGAAGATGCAGCCAAGCATTTACGTACAGCATTATTAGAATGGCAAGAATTTAGCGACAAGCCGCGAGTCATTGCCACTATGGACATTGCTATTCAAGCACGCATGAATGGTTTACTGCCTGTCAGTGAACATGCTGCACGAGTATTGTGTGCGCGTGGTGTTAAAGAAGTGGCAGGCGGTTTGATGTGGACGGCAGATAAACGCTTACGCTTGAGTTCGCCTTCACGTTTTAGTGAAACGCAAGTGTGTGCTTTTTTAGCAGCGATTACTGTGCCTACTTTACTGATTATGGCCGAAAAAAGCCTACCGTTTAATCCTCACGATTATGCTGCCAGAGTTGCGGCACATCCGCAATTAACCTTGGTGAAACTCGCAGGTGGTCATCATTTGCATGTTGATGACAATGTTGAAGGCGTGGCTAACGCAGTGTTGTCGTTTTTGTAAATGACACTTTAAAATGCCGCTATCTTGTCCCCATATTGGTGAAAGTATCATCCCTTATTAGGACATCAACATGACACCTATCCATTATGTCTGTCGCCATTGTTTGGCGGTTAATCGCGTTTCGGCCTCTCGGTTATTGGAAGCTCCCACCTGTGGCAAATGTCATCAGCCTTTAGTAGTTGCCGAGCCAGTAAATTTAGAAAATGTTAATTTTGATAAGTTCATCAGTCGTAATGAGTTGCCTGTTGTCGTTGATTTTTGGGCAAGTTGGTGTGGGCCTTGTCAAATGATGGCACCTCATTTTGCGAGCGCAGCAGAGACATTAAAAGGACGTGTGTTGTTTGCCAAAGTTGACACTGAGGCAGCACAAGCGATTGCGGCGCGCTATAACATTCGTAGCATTCCGACCTTGATTGTGTTTAAGCAAGGACAAGAGGCAAAACGCATGTCTGGCGCGATGTCAGCGCAACAGTTGGTACAGTGGCTAGAGTCGGTTTAGTGTTGGCTTAATCATCGCCATATCCTTGTGAAAGCTAAGGCTTTTGCCTAGCATATTTCGGCATTTACTGGTAATTTAGAGTAATTGCACTAGGCGAACAACAATGAAAATAAATCTAAAATTACAAGCAATGGTAACTTCTTTACTGTTGGTTTCCTCCACGGTTTCTTTTGCTGATGATATCCGCGACTTGCAAGATACAGGGCCAGCTAATGAGTGGCGACTGATTAAAAATGATGCTCGAAAAAACATCAAAGCATGGGATAAACGTGACGATGACAAACGCTATCGTTCATTCAAACTGGATTTAATGATTGATGCGCCATTAGAAACTATTGCGCGAGTCTATTTTGATGTTGAAAATTATCCTCGCTGGTTTTGGGAAGTACAGGAAGCAAAACTGCTCAAAAAAGTCTCTTCAACTGAGTTTTATTATTATTTGGTGCATCGTGCGCCTGTTGCTCAGCCTAATCGTGATGTGATTATTCATGCGTTGGTTGAGCCTATGACTGCTAAAAAACCGTATGTTCTATTTAAGCTCAATGCTGTGCCTGATTATTTACCATTAAAGCCTCCTTTAGTAAGAATGAGGGCGGAGGATATGGTTATCAAATGGACTCCCATGCCGAACAACCAAACACATGAAGAGGTTGAAGGTTATATTGATCCGGGTGGCGATATTCCTGCATGGGCAATTAATGCGGTGCAGCGGCAAGCCCCGTACTACACCGTGATTGGCTTACAGCGTATGGTAAAAAATCCTAAGTTTTCGGATGTGGCCGAACCTTTGCCATTTAAGATTAGGGATTGATTTTGGTCGGATGACCTTTATTGGGTTTTATCTGGATTGGAAAAACGTTGTTTTTTGATGGCTCTAATCATTTCGCGGTGAGTAATCCCACTTGCACCTATTTTATGAAATCTTTACCCTACGCACGCGCTAGGGTGAAGACTGTTTCATCATTCCTACACCTAAATACGTTATCCTTGCCATTAACACAGGACATTCGGGCGTGTTTAGGGAATCAAAATACGCACGCCTAGATTAGCAATACCATTAGACTATTGGAAACCAACTCGTGTCATCACCTGAACTTATCACGCCTACACCTGATCCCCAAACCAAACCAGTCATAGATACAGGTTTGGCTTGTCTCATTATGCTGGCTCGTTTTCATGCCTTAGCGGTTGATCCACAACAAGTTGCTCATGAATTTAAAGAGTCGGGCAAGTTTTTTGGTATCACCGAAATTTTACTCGCCGCCAAAAAACTAAGCTTAATCGCTAAAAAAGTGAAACCCTCGAAAGAGCGTATTGCCACCACGCCAATGCCTGCGATTGCCTTGGCTAAAGACGGCACATTTTTTATTGTTGCTCGTATGGAAGGCGAAAAAATACTCATTCACGATCCCAAAGTAGAACGCCCTGAAATTATCGACCAAGCCACCTTTGAAGCCCGTTGGTCGGGAGAGATGTTGCTGTTTACCTCGCGTGCCTCATTGGCGGGGGAGTTGGCAAAGTTTGATTTTAGTTGGTTTGTGCCCGCAGTCGTTAAGTACCGCAAGTTGTTAGGTGAAGTGTTGCTGGTGTCTTTTGTTTTGCAGTTGTTTGCCTTGGTGACACCGTTATTTTTTCAAGTGGTGATGGATAAAGTTCTGGTGCATAAGGGCTTTACGACCTTAGATGTCATTGCAGTCGCTTTTGTCACCGTTGTGATTTTTGAAGTGACGTTAACGACGTTGCGAAGTTATGTGTTTGCTCATACCACCAGTCGTATAGATGTTGAGCTCGGCGCAAAACTGTTTAGGCATTTATTAAATCTACCATTGGCATATTTTCAGGCGCGGCGAGTGGGTGACTCTGTTGCCCGTGTGCGTGAGCTAGAAAATATTCGCAGTTTTTTAACAGGTAATGCCATTACGGTGGTCTTAGACTTAGTATTTTCGGTGGTGTTTATTGCGGTAATGTTTGTTTATAGCAAGTTTTTAACGCTGATTGTGCTGTTGTCATTGCCGTGTTATTTTATTATTTCGCTGTTATTTACGCCCGTATTGCGTGCGCGATTAAACGAGAAATTTAATCGCAGTGCCGAAAATCAATCATTTTTAGTCGAAACTATTAGTGGTATTGATACCGTCAAAGCGATGGCTGTTGAACCACAATGGACACGCAAATGGGATAATCAACTCGCGGCCTACGTGTCAGCAGGTTTCAAAACGGCAACCATTGGTATGTTTGCCAATGGCGGCATTACCTTAATTAGTAAGTTTGTCACGATTGCCACCTTATATTTTGGTGCAAAGTTAGTGATTAGTGGCGATTTATCGGTTGGCCAATTAATTGCGTTTAATATGCTATCAGGGCAGGTAACATCACCCGTCATGCGTTTAGCGCAATTATGGACAGACTTTCAACAGACAGGCATTTCCATTCAACGTCTAGGCGATATTCTTAATACCCGCACCGAATTAGCCAGCAGTAAAACCTCGTTACCGCCGATTCGTGGCCAAATTCAACTCGATCAAATCAATTTTCGTTATCGTCCCGATGCTGCCGAAGTCATTCGTAATCTCAGTTTGGGCATTGCCGCAGGCGAAGTGGTGGGGATTGTAGGACGTTCAGGCTCCGGAAAAAGTACCCTCACGAAATTAGTGCAGCGTTTATATTTACCTGAGCGTGGGCGTGTTTTAGTGGATGGCATGGATATCGCCCTTGCCGATGCCTCGTCGTTACGTCGGCAAATTGGTGTTGTGTTGCAAGAAAACGTGTTATTTAACCGTAGTATTCGTGACAATATTGCCTTATCCGATCCAGCTGCACCGCTACCATTGGTGATGCAAGCCGCGCAACTGGCAGGCGCACATGAGTTTATCAGTGAGTTACCTGAAGGCTACGACACGATGGTCGGAGAGCATGGTTCATCTTTATCAGGTGGTCAACGCCAACGCATCGCCATTGCCCGAGCCTTAATCACAAATCCTAGAATTTTGATTTTTGATGAAGCGACCAGTGCCTTAGATTACGAGTCGGAACGTATTATTCAAAACAACATGAAAGCGATTTGTAAAGGCCGTACCGTGATTATTATTGCCCATCGTTTATCCGCCGTGCGTGATGCGAACCGTATCATCGTCATGGATAGGGGGCAAATTGTTGAGCAAGGTGTACACGCCGAACTCATCACCCGTCCAAAGGGTTTGTATGCTCATCTTTACAATATGCAGCAAGGATAAGCAATTATGAGTCTCAAAGTACATTTACAAGCATGGGCAGATTTACGCAGTCATTATCGCCAAGTATTTGCTCAGGCTTGGGCTAATCGTCACGAAACGGATAGCAAACATTTACAACCTCACGAAGCCCAATTTCTTCCTGCGGCTTTAGCCTTGCAAGAAGCACCGATTTCACCTGCACCACGTGTTGCTATGTGGCTAATTATCATTTTTTGTGTGTTGACCGTGCTGTGGGCGAGTTTTGGCCGTATTGATATTGTGGCGACGGCTCAAGGCAAAATTGTGCCTAATCAGGGCAGTAAAATTATTCAATCGCTTGCCGTTGAAACAGTGAAAGCGATTCACGTCACCGATGGTCAACGTGTTAAAGCAGGTGATTTGTTGGTTGAGTTAGATGACACCACCACTCAAGCCGATATTGATCGTGTCACCAGTGATCTCATGGAGCAAAAGCTACAAATTGCACGCGCCAATGCCATGTTAAAGGGCTTAACCAATAACGTAGAGCCTATTTTGCTTCGGCCTTTGGGCGTATCTGATGTACAGTTTTTAGACGCTCAACAGTTGTTGACAGGGCAGTATGCCGAGTATCAATCGAAGCTCGCTTTATTGGCGGCGGATATCAATAAGAAGCAAGCAGAACAACGTTCGACACAAGAAATTGTTAATAAACTGCAACGCAGTTTGCCCATTTCCCAACAACGAGCGCAAAACTTCAAGCAGTTAGCCGATAACGATAATGTGCCTAAAGATGCGTATTTGCAGCGTGAACAACAAAGCATGGATCAAGCAGGCGATTTAGCGACCAATCGTAGTCGTATTAAAGAAATTACGGCGGGATTAGCGGCAACAGAAGAGCAAAAAAAGGCCTTGTTAGCCGAAACCAATCGCACCCATTTAGACAGTTTAAATGAAGCGAGTCAAAAGGCCTCAGCATTAGAACAAGAGTTAATTAAAGCCAAATCGCGTAATGACTCCATGCGTTTAGTTGCACCTGTGGATGGCACAGTACAACAACTCGCGATTCATACCATTGGTGGTGTCGTGACAGAAGCCCAAGCGTTAATGGTGATTGTTCCCAATGATAATGCTGTTGAAGTGGAAGCCTTTTTAGAAAACCAAGATATTGGTTTTGTGAATGAAGGCCAAGAAGCGGAAGTAAAAATCCAGACGTTCCCTTACACCAAATACGGCATTATTCATGGCACAGTGACCAGTGTGTCTAACGATGCGATTAATGATGAAAAGCGCGGCTTGATTTATTCGACACGCGTTAAATTAACACGTAGCACAATGATGGTCGAAAACAAAGAAGTGAATTTGTCGGCAGGGATGGCGGTGACGGTGGAAGTCAAAACGGGGACGCGTCGTGTCATTGAGTATTTCTTGAAGCCGTTTTTAGAGTCGAAAAATGAGAGTTTGAGGGAGCGGTGATGAAAGTATTAGAAATTTAATTGTGTAAATTGTAAGCTGTGGCTGAAAGTGTATTTTATAATACTAAGCTCGTTAGGGACGTGGTTTTTTTGCTTGGAGAAGTCAAATGGCTGTTATTAATGGTGATGTAAATAATAACGAGTTAATCGGTACAGAGGGAGATGACGAGTTAAGTGGTGGTTTGGGTAATGACTACTTAGCAGGTGACAATGGCAGTGATACATACTTTTTCAATTTAGGTGATGGTCAAGATTTTATTAATAATTTTGATAATACCCAATTATCTACGGGTGTAAATGTATTTGATTATTTAGTGTTAGGTGCAGGTATTCTCCCCAAAGACATACAAATCTCAACCAGTATTGACAGTTATTTTGGCAATCAAATTCTCACCTTATCCATAGTAGGCACAAATGATAGTGTGTCTATTTCGGGGTGGTACGATGACGAGAATCAGCCCTTAGTTGATGCGATGCTGGATATTGTCAAGTTTGCCGATGGCACAGTTTGGACAAAGCAGGATATTTTATCAGTAGTAGCGGCCTCAATTAATCAAATTGTTGGTGATGACAATCAAAATTTTTTAAATGGCACACTAGGAAATGATGCTCTTGTTGGCTTGAGTGGTGATGATTGGTTATTGGGCGACATAGATGATGGCAGTGGTCAATTTTTGACAGGTGGTGATGATACGTTAGTTGGTGGAGTTGGTCGAGATTATTTAACAGGTGCTAGTGGTAACGATACCTATATTTTTAACTTGGGTGATGGTCAAGACGAAATTAACAACTATGACCCGGATCGAATTATTAATCACACCTATAGTTATGACCGTATCGTGTTTGGTGAAGGTATTTTGCCAAGTGATACTCAAGTTAAGGCAAGCAGCCAGCTTGATGCAAATGGATTTCCTCTGCTGGTGACACTTTCTATTTTAGGTACAACTGATAGCGTGACTATTTTTGGTGAAGGGTCACAAGCACAAGTCTTATCCCCTTTGCGTGATAGCATGGTTGATGCTGTAGAGTTTGCCGATGGCACGGTATGGACAAGAAACTATATTTTATCGTTGCTGTCAACATCGACTCCGCCATCCTCAAGCCAAATTATTGGCGATAGCGGTGATAACTTCTTGGTAGGTACAGCCAATAATGACACTCTAATTGGCGGCTTAGGTGACGATACTTTATCAGGCGGTGCTGGTCGTGATTTCTATGTCTTTAACTTGGGAGATGGCCAAGACCTTATCAATACCTTTGAAAGCTATACCAATTCTCAACCTAATTTAGATGTGTTGCATTTTGGTGCGGGTATTCGTCCAGAAGATATTGAATTTGTGTTTAGTGGCGTGGAATATGCCGATGATTTAGTGTTAAAAATCAAAGGTACAACTGACCAAATTACTATTGAGAATTACTTTTTAGGTACGTTAAACAAATTGCAAGCAATAGAGTTTGCAGATGGCACAGTCTGGAGCGACAGCTTTCTTAATCAACAACGCATTAACATTTTTGGCAGCAATAATAACGGTATTTTACACGGCATATCTCGCAACGAAGTTATACAAGCCTTGTCGGGTGATGACATCGTGTTTGCTAATGACGGTAACGATACTCTCATTGGTGGTTTGGGTAACGATACCTTGGTTGGTGGTGCAGGCCGAGATGTATATGTGTTTAATTTGGGCGATGGACAAGATGCCATTAATACCTTTGAAAGTTATACCAATCCTCAACCTAGTTTAGATGTGTTGAGTTTTGGTACAGGTATTCGTCCAGAGGATATTGAGCTTGTCGCTCATCAAGGACAATTTTCTAATAATCTCGTTTTAAAAATCAAAGGTACAACTGACCAACTTACCATCGATAATTATTTTTCAGGAGAGTTCAATAAGTTGCAAGCGATAGAGTTTGCCGATGGTTCAATATGGACTGTTGAACAATTATTGACAACCTTTAGCCGTATTGATGGTGACGAAACGTCAAATATATTACAAGGTAATGGTTCTGATAATGTGATTTTTGGATTTGGCGGACAGGATGTTTTATATGGCAATGATGGTAGTGATTCCTTATATGGTGGTATAGGTCATGATGTGCTGTGGGGAGGCACAGGCAATGACATGTTGGTTGGCGGTGAATCTTGGCAAGAAACAGGTATTACAGGCTATCGAAATGTCGTTGTAGGTTTTGAAGATGTTTATATTGGTGAACAACAAGTCTTTTTAGGTTATGAGCAAGTCTATGTTGGTCAGGAAAATGTATTAGTTGGCTATCAAGATGTTTATGTAAGAGATGAGACGGTATTAGTCGGTCATCAAGATGTTCTTATTGGTCAAGAGACGGTATTAGTCGGTTATGAAGATGTTGTTGTTGGCTATCAAGATGTTTATGTGCGCGATGACATAATTTACCTTGGTGAAGAAGAGGTCTTGGTAGAGTATCAGGCCATCATTGGCTATGAGGTTGATGGTGCACCCATTTATGAAACTCAGTCTGGTTATGAGTTGCGACCCATTTATGATACATACCCTGTTTATGAATCACAGCCCATTATTGAATCCCAGCCTTTTTATATCACCTATCCAATTTTTGACTCTCAACCTATTTACGAAACACGGCCGATTTATGAATCGCAGCCTGTGTATGAATTGCAAAATGTTTATGAAACACAGCCCGTTTTTGAAACAAGACCTATATATGAGACGCAACCCATTTATGAAACACAGCCTATTTATGGCATGGTAACAGTAGGCGGTAATGATGTACTCTGGGGTGAAGACGGTAATGATACCCTGATGGGTGGCGCAGGTATTGATTATCTTTCGGGTGGTAATGGCAGCGATACTTATGTGTTTGGCTTGGGTGATGGCCAAGATGTGATTGATAATGTAGATGATGGTGTAGGCATTGACACCTTGATGTTTGGCTTTGGTATTGAGGCGAGCCAAATCAATCTTTCTCGTATTGCTGACACAAACTTGATGATAAGTATTGTTGGTACCACGGACAGTGTATTTGTTAAAGATTATTTTGCCAGCGACGCAGCAAAAATCGACAAAATTCAATTTGCTGGTGGCACAGAATGGTCAATCGCTGATGTCCTGTCGCGTTTAGCACAGCCGCCAGTGTTAACAGGTAATCAGGCTGTTTTATACAGTGGTTCAGAGGATAGTCAATACACTTTGTATACCAGTTATTTATTACAAGGTTTTACAGATGCTAACCATGATGTGCTGAGTGTTATCAATTTACAGGCAAGTAATGGCGTGTTAATAGATAATCACAACGGCACTTACACCTTTTCGCCTAATGCTAATTTTAGTGGTATTGTTAATTTAAGTTATCAAGTGAGTGATGCCACCAACAATGTTGTTAATGGAACAAATCAACTAGTCATTAACGAGATTAATGATGCGCCTATCTTAAATATCAGCCAACAAGCTAAATTGGGTGATGGTGTAGAAGATACCCCTTACATATTATCTATTAATGATTTACTTCAAGGTTTGGGTGATATTGAAAGTGATTCGTTATCTGTTATTGAGTTATTTGCGGATTATGGCCGTGTAAATCAGCTTCAAAATGGTAACTATGTTTATACGCCCGATGCTAATTTTTATGGTCAGGTTGGTATTTACTACCAAGTTAGCGATGGTCACGGTGGCTTCTTGGCGATTAATAATAGCTTTAATCTACAGTCAGTTAATGACGTACCTACTTTAATTGATATCCAAATGCCGCTTGCAAATGGTTATGAAGATACAGCGCGTGAAATATATATCGGTGAGCTATTACAAGGTTATACCGATGCTGATGGTGATGAGCTGAGTATTATCAATCTACAAGTGACCAATGGTTATATTTCAGGTGATTCAAACGGGCGTTATTACTTTTCTGCGAGTCCAAACTTTTACGGCACGGTTGATTTAAGTTATCAAATTAGCGATGGCAAAGGTGCGATTGTTAATATAAACCGTGCCTTATCCATAGATGAAGTCAATGATGTCCCCACGCTGACAGGTACGCCCATCACATTAGCAAAAGGGCTTGAGGATACGCCATACATATTAAGTACAGTTGAGTTGTTACAAGGCTACACTGATATTGACGGTGATGCCTTAAGTATCAGTAACTTATATGCAGAAAATGGCAAGATTACTCAAGGACAGAACGGCGCTTATATTTTTACGCCTGATGAAAACTTTAATGGCATTGTTAATCTGAGTTATCAAATTAACGATGCGCGTGGTGCGGTTATCGATGCAAGTAATAGATTTGAATTACAAGCAGTGAATGACGGTATTGAGTTGCCTTTGTCTACGATGCCTTGGCAGGTTTTTGAAGATCAAGAGATTTATAATCTTAGTGTCTCTAGCTTATTAGACTACTTTGTTGATGCTGATGGAGATATTCTCACTGTAAGTAATATACAGGGAGTTAATGCGCAAATTAATTATGATGCCTTTTATAAGATATATTCAGTGTCATTTGCGCCTGATTATTATGGTTACGCGGCCATTACTTATCAAATCAGTGATGGTCATGGAAGCGTGATAGATGCAATACAGACAATTGATGTATCGCCTGTTCAAGATGCTCCAAAAGGATACCCAACAGCAGTGTTGCCACATGGCACTGAAGGTATGCCGTACACGATCTATGCCAGTGATTTGTTGCAAGGAATAGTTGATGTTGATGGAGATGCCGTAAGTGTTATAGGGCTACATTCTTGGTATGGCGAATTTATCAACAATCAAGACGATACATTTACATTTGTTGACTATCCTAATCTGGCTGGACTTATTGAATTTAGCTATTGGGTCAGTGATGGTGTATATGAAAACGGACTAGTCGAATTTACGAATAGTTTTGTCATAGATAACGTGAACGATGCACCAGTATTTTATGATTGGGGGCGTGATTTACAGCAGGTATTTAAGGAAAGTCACAGTATTAGAATCCAATTTAATGACGTTTATGACTTTTATGACCCAGACGGAGATAGTCTGACTTACACTATTAAACAATCAAATGGTCATGACTTGCCTGCGTGGTTAAGTTTTAATTCAACCACGTTGCTTTTGACGGGTACCCCTAGCTTTAATGATGCAGGCATTCTCAATCTACAAATGATTGCCAGTGATGGTCAGTTAAGCACGGCACAAGACTTTGTATTAAACATCGAAAATGTTAATCAAATACCAACTGGTAGCCCAACAGCGCAGTTGGCGAATCTTATTAAAGGGTTTGGCACATATACCTTATTAGACAAAGACCTTCTACAAGGCTTTAGTGATGCTGATGGTGACACACTGTCTATTGCCAACCTAAGAGCCGATCATTCCACGTTATTTAATAATAACAATGGTAGCTATACATTAACTATCGACTCTAACTACGATGGCGTAGTTACCTTAACTTATGACGTGATGGATGGACAAGATGGTCATATTGCCACCACCCAAAAATTCAAGGTATTGGTTGATACCACAGGTACCACTGGCATAGATAAATTAATTGGTGGTCAGCAAAACGACACTTATATTATCAATCATCGCCGTGATGTCGTACTAGAAACAGAGCCGAATGGTGGGATTGATACCGTTGAGTCAACACTGAGTTATGTACTAGGTGACAACCTCGAAAATCTTATTCTCATGGGCGCAGACGCTTTATCAGGAACAGGCAATACCCTCAATAATGTGTTAACAGGCAATCACGGCCATAATCGTTTGTTAGCAGGTAACGGTAATGACACTCTGAGTGGTGGAGCAGGCGGCGACACATTAAATGGCGGTGCAGGCGCAGATATTATGTTCGGTGGCACAGGTAACGATACCTTTACTGTCGAAAATACAGGCGATACAGTAACTGAGTTTGCAGACGAAGGCTTTGATACCGTCAATAGTTTTATTAGTTACACCCTAACCATGAATGTCGAGCGTTTGAGTCTTGAGGGTACAGATAACTTAAATGGTGTGGGTAATGAGTTAGATAACACCTTAACGGGTAACAATAGCAACAACTTGCTTGTCGGTGGCGTAGGTAATGACACTTTACAGGGTAAGGGCGGTGCAGATACTTTAGAAGGTGGAGTGGGTAACGATCTGTATTATGTTGATAATGTGGGAGATATGGTTACTGAGTTGGCCAACGAAGGCACGGACAAAGTCAGTAGCTCGATTAGTTACACGTTAACAGCTCATGTTGAACAGCTTTTCTTAACAGGCATCGCAGGTTTAACGGGTACAGGTAACGACTTAAATAACCTGATTTATGGTAATAGTGGTGATAATCACTTGGATGGTGGTTTAGGTGATGACAGCCTAAATGGCGGTTTGGGAGATGATAGCTATCAGTTTGGTTTATTATCAGACCATGATCGTATCAATAATACAGATGCCAGTGATGGTTTAGATGTTGTGTTGTTTGATGCGGGTATTACCGCCGATCAAGTGTGGTTACGCCATGTCAATAACGACCTTGAAATTTCCATTATTGGTACAGCGAATAGTGTAAAAGTACAAGATTGGTATAGCCAGCCCAGTAAACGGGTGGATGCTTTACAGTTGGCTGATGGCAAAACACTATTGGCCAGTGAAGTTGAAACGCTGGTATCAGCAATGGCGGCTTTTACACCACCAGCAATAGGTCAAACCACTTTAACCACTCAACAACATACTGCTTTAGATAGTATTATTGCCGTGAGTTGGTAGCAGACTCAAATGTCCGTCTAAACTTTAAAACCCCGTTGAAGCCAAGCCTCAACGGGGTTTTTATTGTGTTAACTCAGAACAAATTAACGCGGTAACACACTAGAACCCATCAAATACGCATCCACTTTAAATGAGAGTTTGAGGGAGCGGTAATTGTTAGTCTTGGGTGAGGCGGCGCAGCTTCACGATAAAGTGGAAGCGGGTTTTAATGATGTGTAGTCAATGCGTCGCCAGCCACTCTGAGTGCGTTATTCATTTTAGTTTGCCAGCCTTTGCCCATGCCTTTGAAGGCCGCCAGCACTTCGGGGTCAAAGCGCACGGTAGTAGATACTTTAGTTAGTGCTTTTTGCTGACCACGATGACGGGCGATGTTTTCGCGCAACTCTTTGTATGAATGGGAAAAAAAGCTGTTTTTCCATTCTGTTTCGGTTGTGCGTGGGTTGTCGTCGTCATTCGCGATGTCTTGGTCAGGCAGCTCTTCTACGGTGAGCGGCTTAGTGTATGGCGTTTTGCCAGTAGTTTTTTTGCTCATGTTTGTCTGCCTTTCTGATGGAAATGATGTGGTCAACATCCTGACGTGGTTTATGCACAATCAGTATGACGACCACGCCTCGATACAACCCTAGTGTTTGATAACGAGTCTCGCCATAGTTTGACAGCATGTTTTTCTGAGTAACGGTGATACCTGACAGAACTGTAGTAACAATAGATAAATCAGCAAGCAAATTGTTACTACAAGATTTCACCAAGAATTCAAAGCAAAGCCGTAAGTAGCATCATTTTTTCAAGCGCGATAATAACCCGATAAGCGGCCTATACTTTTTGTATTGTTCGTTTTACACTCGAAAAAATCACCTGTTTTGAGAGTGTTGGTGCTATGGACGGCTATCTTAATAATCCCAGTTTTGTTGGTGGCACATTACACACGGGTTTTTTCGTTTTTTGTTAATTTTGGTCGTACAACTTAATCCCTGAGCTTTTTGAGCTTTTTTTATTTTTGGGGTGGAATATCATGGCTGTTTTAAATGGCGATAGCGGCAATAATTATATAGTTGGCACAATTGGTGACGACACATTAAATGGCAATGGTGGCTTAGACACGCTTGAAGCGGATTTAGGTAATGATACGTTAAATGGTGGTTTGGATAACGATTATTTGTACGGTAGTTCAGGTAATGACGTTTTGGACGGTGGTGCGGGGGCGGATATATTAGAAGGCGGTGTAGGTGACGACATTTACATTGTGGATGATCTCGGCGATGTCGCTATGGAGACAGCTCTTGGCGGTGGGGTTGGTTTTCTAGGAAGTATTGTCAGAGTTAGCACCGATAGCAGCGGCGTGCAAGGGAATAATAATAGTTTATATCCCGTTTTCTCTGCTGACGGCACGCAAGTGGCATTTCAAAGTAATGCCAGTAATCTAGTCGCGGGAGACACTAATGGTAAGGCTGATATATTTGTCAAAAACCTAAGCACAGGCGCAGTGAAGCGGGTTAGCACCGACAGCAGCGGCGCACAAGGGAATGACAATAGTGAATCTCCCGTTTTTTCTGCTGACGGCACAAAAGTAGCATTCACCAGTTATGCCAGTAATCTAGTCGCGGGGGATACTAATAGTGCGCCTGATATATTTGTCAAAAACCTGAGCACAGGCGCAGTGACACAGGTAAGCACCGACAGCAGCGGTGTGCAAGGAAATAACTATAATTTTACGTCCGTTTTTTCTGCTGACGGCACGCAAGTGGCATTTAGCAGTGCTGCCAGTAATCTGGTTGTGGGAGACACCAATAACCAACCCGATATTTTCATCAAAAATCTAAGCACAGGTGTAGTGAGGCGGGTCAGCACAGACAACGGCGGTACGCAAGGAAGTCATACAAGTTATTCACCCGTTTTCTCCGCTGATGGTGCGCAAGTGCTGTTTGAGAGTTATGCCAGTAATCTTGTTGTTGGTGACACTAATAATAGATCTGATATTTTTGTTAAAAACCTGAGCACAGGTGTGGTGACGCGGGTTAGCACTGACAGCAGCGGCGCGCAAGGAAATAATCATAGTAATTCTGCCGTTTTCTCTGCTGACGGCACACAAGTGGCATTCCGGAGTTCTGCCAGTAATCTTGTTGTGGGCGATACCAACAACGACGCGTATGATGTTTTTGTCAAAAACCTCAGCACAGGTGTGTTGACAAGAGTGAGCACCAGCAGCAGTGGTGAGCAAGGGAATAATCATAGTTATAAACCCGTTTTCTCTGCTGATGGCACGCAAGTGGCATTTAGTAGTGCGGCTAGTAATCTAGTCGCGGGGGATACTAATGGTGCGCCTGACATATTTTTCAAAAACCTAAGCACGGGTTTGATGACGTTGGTCAGCACTGGCAGCAGCGGCGCGCAAGGGGATAATGATAGCGGTTCTCCCATTTTCTCTGCGGACGGCACGCAAGTGGCATTTAGCAGTGCTGCCAGTAATCTGGTCGCGGGGGACACCAATATTGCGTATGATATTTTTGTCAAAAATATTGCTAGTGCGCCAACCGACGCAGGTGGCATCGACACTGTTCAATCCAGCATCACTTACACACTCGGGCAGTTTATTGAAAATCTCACTTTAACAGGTACGGCCAACATCAATGGTGCAGGTAACAGTCTTACTAATATTTTAATGGGCAATAGTGGCAATAATGTGCTAGATGGCGGCACAGGTACAGGCGGCGATATGCTACATGGTGGCTTAGGTGATGATACCTTTATCGTCAATCATGTCCGTGATGTTGTTTTTGAAGAAGTCAACGGTGGCATTGACACCGTGCAATCCACTCTTAGCCATATCCTCCGTGATAATGTCGAACACTTAATATTAGTGGGCAACACCGATTTATCGGGTACAGGAAACAATGCGGACAATAATTTAACGGGTAATAACGGCAATAATCGTTTGTTGGCAGGTAACGGGAACGACGCACTTAGTGGTGGAGCAGGTGGCGACACATTAAATGGCGGCTCAGGTGCAGATATTATGTTTGGTGGCACAGGTAACGATACCTTTACTGTCGAAAATGCAGACGATACAGTCACTGAATTTGCAGATGAAGGCTTTGATACTGTCAATAGTTTTATGAGTTACACCCTAACAGCACATGTCGAGCGTTTAAATCTTGAAGGCATGGAGAATCTGAACGGTTTTGGTAATGACTTAGACAACACCTTAAATGGTAACAATGCCAATAACCGGCTTATTGGTGGACTAGGCAATGATACTTTACAGGGTAAAGGTGGCGCAGATACCCTAGAAGGCGGAATGGGTAATGACCTGTATTATGTTGATAGTGCAGGAGATGTTGTTACTGAGTTAGCCAATGAAGGCACAGATAAAGTCAGTAGTTCTATCAGTTACACCTTAACGGCTAATGTTGAGCAGCTTTTCTTAACTGGCATAGCTGCTTTAATGGGGACAGGTAACGATTTAAATAATGTGATTTATGGTAATGGCGGTGATAATCATTTGGATGGCGGTTTAGGTGATGACAGCTTAAGTGGTGGTTTGGGTGATGATAGCTATCGGTTTGGTTTATTATCAGGCCATGATCGTATCAATAATACAGATGCCAGTGATGGTTTAGATATCGTGTTATTTGATGCAGGTATTACCGCCAATCAAGTGTGGTTACGCCATGTCAATAACGACCTTGAAGTTTCCATTATTGGTACAGCAAATAGTATTAAAGTGCAAGATTGGTATAGTCAGCCAACTAAACGTGTTGATGGTTTACATTTGGCCGATGGCAAAAGTGTTTTAACGAGTGAAGTTGAAACACTGGTATCAGCAATGGCGGCTTTTACGCCACCAGCAATTGGACAAACATCACTGACTACAGAACAACACGCGGCACTTGACACTGTTATTGCCACTAGCTGGTAATTAACGGTGATTAATAGGGGCGTGTTAAACCACGCCCTTATGAGTTTACTTAGCCGACTGAGCCTGTTGCTGAGTAGTCATTAGTACCTGAGCTAGCGTACTTAGTGTCGCAATAATATCACCATAATCAGGAAGTTTTGATTTGACGATGTCGCTGGTGGCATTGACGAGCGAAATTTTATCACCCAACGATAATTGGCCACTGGCATAATTCACCAAATTGCCTTTTACGGCATCAATGGCCGTTAACCGAGATTGATATTTAGCAATATTTTGACTGTTAGTTTGTGCTTTCAAGGTTTCTTGTGTTTTCTGACGTTTAACATCCATCAACACCATCAGTGAAGTCACCGTTGCCATGCCTGCAATGGTATCTTTGAATTGAGGTTTAGCAGGTTGCCCTGCAACAGGTGCTTGATACACACATCCCGCCAATGACAACACACATAAAATCACGATTGACTGCTTTTTCACAAGGAAACACTCCATTTATTGATGGGCGATAGTGTAGCACACGTTGTTTTTTCGCTTTGTGCGCTTCTATGACGTGATTTGGTCATTAAACACTAACTTTACATTTTCTTTACGCCACTGCTCAGGTGTCATCGTTGTCCAGCGACGGAAGGCTCGATAAAAAGCACGACGATCGCTATATCCAAGAGCTAGAGCAATTTCTTGTGTGGAGTGTTTGCTAAATTTAAGTTCTTGTTGTGCAACCGCCAAACGTGCATCGTCCGTTAGCTGACGAAAGCTGGTGCCAAATTCTTTTAGCTGACGATGCAAGTGACGAGTGCTCAAGTTCAACACATGAGCAATTTCAAGCTGATCGGGCTCCCCAAAAGCCATGCGCTGAATGAATAGTTGCTGAACACGTTTGGGTAGTTCTTGTTCTGCCAATATCATGCACTCATAACGTTTCAATACGGTTCTGAAATACTCTGCACGCGCTTGATCTGCATCTGTGATATGAAAATCATGAATATTTTGACTAATGATGAGTTGGTTGGTTGGTTGTTGAAACTTTACAGGACAGCCCAAATATTCCGCATAACGTTCTACATCAAAGCGGGGAGCGTGTCGGAAGTGGACAGACATATTTTGACTGATAGTGACATTGGTCGACATTCGAATTTGCCGCACACCTCCATACAACATGGCTTCAATTTGAATGGGGGAGATATACATGTTGGGATGTTCTTGTGCCGAGATAAAATACTCACAGCCTTTTTGAGAGAGGGAAAAGCGACACGAATCAGTGGCAATTGTTGAGTAGCGACAGATTAAACGTACGGCTTCGCCTATGGTATTACAACAGAGTACGAGTTGTGCCATTGGGTGGTACATGGTATCGACATGAGGAAGTATGATGAAAATATATTCGGGCAATTGTAGCTCGTGCCCAACGGCATCATATAGCGGTGCAACAACCGTTAATGGGACTTGCTCACCAGAAAAATCGAACGGGTTAGCAATTTGATGTTTCTCACATATGGCAGAAAGATCAATGCCAAACAGTTTGGCCTTGTCCCAAACGCTTGTGAGGAATTGCTTGTTAACACCAAGGTTGGATGGCACGAAATTAGACATATAAGCTATGCCAACAGAGAAATCTGTAGTTTTTATTTTTTTAATTACTTTACTAAGCTTGCAGAATGAATTTTCTAGAAGCTTAGTAAAAGTGTTTATATCAAGTTGACTATGTTTTTACAACTGGGCAAGTTTTATGGCATCAATTATTACTTCACTGGGGGAAGGTAAACAACTCCAGTAAGAGTGCCATAAATCATACCGCCATCGGCCGCCACCTCGGTAGCAGAATAAAAGCTGTTGTATTTGATATTTTCTCCTAGCGGCAGTGTCACACTCGAACCAATACTCTTACGGAAAGCAAGTGTTCCAGTCGTCCAATTCACCCCTTCTACCGTCCAGTTTGAATTATTGGCTCCTATACAGTAGACAGTATTAGCTTGTACGCTCATCGTTGGAATTGAGTTTGGACAGCTCACATCAGTTCTATACCATTTTCTTTCTAGCTTGCGTGTTGCTGTATTCCATTCATATTTAGCCATACCCCAAGGCTGAAAGAGAGGCCGCCCACTGATTAACTGAGTGGCAAAATTTTGGACACTAGAGGCCAGTTCCTTAACATTTGCAGGAAGTAGGGGCGTAACTAGGTCGGCTGCGGCCTGTATTCCACCTGTATTGTTGTAGTCATTACTGACGACGACAATGCCATTACCATAAGCCAAAGGCGACTGTTCGGAGTAAATGGCACTACGGCCGTCACCAAAGTCAACAGGTACTTGTGCTGCAAAACGTCTGTCTTTTAACTCGCTTCTTTGAACTCCATTTGCATCGGTTGTTGTACCTGTAATGGCTGTCCAATCGTTAGGAATAGCACCTAACCAAAACATGGCTAGATTATTTTTCTTGGCACAGTCGTTAATGACAACAAATTGTTGCGAGCCTTCACCCATAATGGTTGGCGTTGTGCCAGAGCCTTCACCTAAGCGTCCACCATTACCTGTTTTACACAAGGTAGGATCGGCTTCGTATGTTGTTGACCAAGCACCATTAACGCCGTTATTGACGTACAACTGGCTGCCATCCCATTGAACACGATGCATACGTTTAGAGGTGACAACAAAAATACCTCCCGAACGGTCGGTAGCAATAGAGTTGGAAATATTGGTAGTAGCAGATGATGTATCGTCTGTTTCTCTCAGGGCGACTATTTTTGGAGTAGCAGAAAGGCCCCGGTCAATAACACCTACTTTTCCCCTTTTGGTTGCAAAGGCTATATAACCATCGTACGTCATATTGAGGGCAACAAATGCGTCGTCAGCATCCAAAAATGAGGTCAAATCGACTTTATTGCGTAATTTAATAGCAGAGGACGCACTGTTCGTTACGTCTGTATAAGCATAAATCGTTTTACCTAAGACGGTGTAAAAAACGTTTTCAACGCTAAGTAAGGTGTAAGCACCACTTGTCGGTGTTTTTGCAACCGTAAAGTTAAACTGTCCGTCTTTAAACTCTTCATCAACTTTGACGAGCTTGCCGTTATCGACTCTGATTTTGTACACCTTTCTTGCACTAGACCCCCAATAGGTCACTTTCCCATCGGGGTATTTGGGTGTTGCCAGTAGCGTTATATTGATAACGTCTATTGGCAGATAACTAGGTGATCCTAATTGAGCGGCAGTTTTTGGGCCATTGACTTGGTTGGTCGCGCCAGAAGCCCAACTGTTACCGTGAGACGAAGTCCAGTGCGAACTTGATAAATAGGGATTTCTGTCAAATGCTTGGGCTTGTAAAGAGACAACGACTAAAGATGCTAAAAGCAGACGTTTCATGGAGAGTTTCCTCTTTTTAAGAGTTATTGTTGGTCTAGATTCTATTTTTTGAGAGTAGTCTGTTATTGATGGCTTGAAGAGGGACATTTTCAGCCATTATGACAGCGTGTAGTTTTGTAGGATGACAAGATAAAAAAAGCTGCAATTTGTATTAGACAAACTTGATTTTTGTAGAGGCGAAAACGCCGTTATGTTTTGCTTAAATATAGCCATCAAGACAAGAGGTGTCACAGTGTGAGGATGTCGTGAACGATCAGTCATGGAATTGACTGTATTGTCAAGCGGCTAATTTCTACACTATATCAATAGTATTTTGTCCGCATTTTTTAGATGCGGCTTTCTTGGGAAAAAGTCCCAGCACATTTGTGAGAGGTTGTTACGATGGCTCAATATAAAGCTCCGCTCCGTGATATGCAATTCGTATTGCATGATATGTTAAACATCGAAAATCACTACGCGAGTATTCCCGCATTTGCCGATACTAACCGTGAATTAGTCGATAGTGTATTGGAAGCAGGCGCGCAATTTTGCGAAAATGAACTGTCTCCAATCAATCGTAGTGGTGATGAAGAAGGCTGTCAATTTGATGATGGCGTGGTCACGACACCAAAAGGTTTTAAAGAAGCCTATAAAAAATATGTAGAATTAGGTTTTGGTTCATTATCTGCACCTGTAGAACATGGCGGCCAAGGCTTGCCACCGTCATTAGGTACAGTGATGAGCGAAATGATGGGAACAGCCAACTGGTCTTGGGGTATGTACCCAGGCTTGTCACACGGCGCCATCAATACCGTTGAAGCCCATGGCGATGCGCAGCAAAAAGAAGTGTACTTAACCAAGTTAATTTCGGGTGAGTGGACAGGTACGATGTGTTTGACCGAGTCCCATGCGGGTTCTGACTTAGGTCTAATTCGTACTAAAGCTGAACCAAATGCCGACGGCAGCTACAAAATCTCGGGTACTAAAATTTTCATCTCTGCGGGTGAGCACGACATGGCCGATAATATCGTCCACATCGTGTTGGCTCGTTTACCTGATGCACCAAAAGGTACTAAAGGTATTTCCCTGTTTATCGTCCCTAAGTTCATGCCGACTGGCGAACGTAATGGCGTGAAATGTGGTTCTATTGAACATAAAATGGGCATCAAAGCCTCTGCTACCTGTGTCATTAATTTTGATGAAGCTACAGGCTTTTTGATTGGGCCGCCCAATAAAGGCTTGAATTGTATGTTCACCTTTATGAATGTTGCTCGTATTGGTACAGCAGTACAGGGTGTGGCAGCAGCTGAAGGTTCATTCCAAGGTGCATTAGAATATGCTCGTGACCGCACCGCCATGCGTTCTTTAACAGGCCCTAAAAATCCTGATAAAGAAGCGGATGTGATTATTGTGCATCCCGCAGTACGTCAATTATTGTTGACGCAAAAAGCGTTTGCGGAAGGTGGGCGTGCGTTGGTGTATTTGTTGTCCACTTACACTGATATTGTTGCCACGACTCAAGATGTCGAAGAGAAAAAAGCCGCTGACGATATGATGTCATTCTTGACGCCTATTGCTAAAGCCTTCTTGACAGAAGTCGGTTATGAAGCGGCGAATCATGGCGTGCAAGTATTTGGCGGTCATGGCTTTATTCGTGAATGGGGCATGGAACAAATCGTTCGTGATACGCGTATTGCGTTGTTGTACGAAGGCACAACACAAATCCAAGCTTTGGACTTGTTAGGCCGCAAAGTATTGCAAACGCAAGGCGGCATGTTGCGTAACTTTACTAAAGTTGTGCACAAATTCTGCCAAACACATGAAGGCAATGCTGACATGGCGCAATTTGTTACGCCATTGGCTGCTCTTAATAAAGAGTGGGGCGATGTCACCATGCGTATCGGTATGAAAGCGATGGGCAATGCTGATGAAGCAGGCGCAGCTGCCGTTGATTACATGATGTATTCAGGTTATGTAACACTGGCTTACTTGTGGGCTTGGATGGCACAAGTTGCTCAAGCTAAATTAGCGGCTGGTGAGGGTGATGCTGAGTTCTACAAAGCAAAAATCCAAACTGCACAGTTCTACTTCAAGAAAATTCTGCCACGTACCAAAGGTCATATCGAAATGATTGATGGTGGTGCAGAAACCTTGATGCAAATGACTGCGGATTCTTTCGCATTCTAAGTTAAGCATGAGATAATTGCTTAACCGAAAAGCCCGCGTTGTTTGCGGGCTTTTTTACGAATTTTTAGAGGAACTATCATGCCTATTTATAAAGCCCCCCTCCGTGATATGCGTTTTGTCTTGAATGAAGTGTTTAATGCAGATGCTTTTTGGCAAGCTAATGCGGCGTTAAGTCATGTAGATAGCGATACCGTCAGTGCGATTTTGGAAGAAATGGCCAAAGTCAGCGAAAACGTGTTGTTGCCGATCAATCGTTCAGGCGATGAAGAAGGTTGCAGCATTGAAAATACCGTTGTCACCACACCCAAAGGTTTCAAAGAAGCCTTCAAGCAATATGCCGAAGCAGGTTGGATTGGTTTAGGTGCAGATGAGCAATTTGGCGGTCAAGGCATGCCAAAAATGGTCACTGTGATGACCGATGAAATGATTTTTGCCGCGAATCCTTCATTCACCCTTTACCCGTTATTGAGTATTGGCGCAGCGATGTCCATGGCACAACACGCAACGCCCGAAATCAATGCCGTGTATTTGCCAAAAATGTACAGTGGCGAATGGGCAGGCACGATGTGTTTGACCGAGCCGCATTCAGGTACAGACTTGGGTATTATTCGTACCAAAGCCGAGCCATTGGCAGATGGAAGTTATGCTATTAGTGGTACAAAAATCTTCATCACTGGTGGTGAGCACGATTTAACTGAGAATATCGTTCATTTGGTATTGGCTAAATTGCCCGATGCACCCGCAGGTTCACGCGGTATTTCTTTGTTCCTCGTTCCTAAGTTTTTGGTTAACGAAGATGGTTCTTTAGGTGCGCGTAACCCTGTTGCTGCGGGTTCTATCGAACATAAAATGGGTATCAAAGGTTCGGCAACCTGTGTGATGAACTTTGACAGTGCCAAAGGTTTCTTGATTGGTAAAGTCAATCAAGGTTTAGCGGCAATGTTTGTAATGATGAATTACGAGCGTTTGTCGATGGGTATTCAAGGTTTAGGTGCTTCCGAAATCGCGTATCAAAATGCCGCAGCGTATGCACGTGACCGTTTACAAGGTCGTTCGGCAACGGGTGCAAAAATGCCTGAAAAAGTGGCCGATAGTTTATTGGTTCATCCTGATGTTCGTCGGATGTTGTTGCGTGTACGTGCTCATAACGAAGCCGCACGTTGCTTCGCGATGTACGCCGCACAAATTCTTGACCAAACAAAATACAGCGATGATCCTGCCGTTAGCCAAGCCGCTGCTGACCGTGTTGCTTTGTTGACGCCTGTTGTTAAAGCCTACTTAACCGATAAAGGGTTTGATGCTTGTGTGGAAGCACAGCAAGTATTTGGTGGTCATGGCTTTATTCGTGAGTGGGGCATGGAACAATATGTTCGCGATACCCGTATTGCTCAAATTTACGAAGGTACTAATGGTGTACAAGCCCAAGATTTGATGGGACGTAAAGTTGCCAAAAATAATGGTGTGTTTGTCGCCTCGTTTATTGCAGAAATCCGTGATTTTAATGCGACGTTGGCAGGCGATTCTAACTTGGCGTTTATCCATAATGCCTTAGAGCAAGCCGCGAAAGAAATTGAAGTAGCGACACAATGGGTCATTGAACAAGCAAACCGTAATCCTGATGAAATTAATGCCGCAGCGGTGGATTATCTTCATGCGTTTGGTTTGTTGTGTTACGCCTATATGTGGGCAAAAATGTCCAAAGCAGCCGTTGGTAAAGATGACGTGTTCTATGCAGATAAATTGCGTTTAGCACAATTCTTCACTACCCGTATGTTGCCAGAATTGACTTCGCGTTTAGCGTCATTGAAGTCAGGTTCGGATGCGGTGATGAACTTTGAGATGTCTTATTTCTAAGTCGTACCTGTTGGGGCGGATTTATCCGCCCAAATGACAGACATGGGGTACACGCAGCACGCGGTACCCCTTATCCATTTAAAAATATTAGTAACCCCCAGTTTTTCGTTAGTCTTTGAGTTTTCTATTCCTTTACTACCATTCACTCGTTATGCTCATCTCCTCAATTAAGGGAGCAAAGAGTGACGTATCTTTTTTCTATGAACAGTGATTATCTGAAACAGCGATTATTCGCACTATCTTTAGCTTTAGGGATATTGATAACGAGTGTCGTACATGCAAGTGACGAACCCTTAAATTTGCGTCTACCTGAGAATACACCGACAATTAAGGTTGTTCCTATGGCTGAAGAAAAGTTGGTTGCTGTGATTCCAGAACCCCCCCAAAATATCGACCCGCCGATGACTGATTGCATTAGTCGAGATGCTGAAGGCCGATTTGTAGGCTGGATAGATTCACAGCATTGTTTGCTATCCAACCGTACCTCGATTACAGCCCAATGGTTTGATGGTTTATTTGGCCATACCAACGATATTAATGAAGCAAAAATCAAGCTACGCTTGATAAATGATGTGAACTGGTATGAGGCGGAGGGATTAAGCTCAAAAATTCGCTTTCGAGCATCGGCGGTGTTACCCAATGCCAAAAGACGGTTACGTTTAGTGGTGAGTGATGAAGAGGACACTCTGAATCCTGAGCGTAATCAGCTTGCAGCGGGGGCTGTAGAGCCCAAAACCAGTGCCGCTATTCGTTGGATTCCTGATTACATTTCCCGTGTGAAATACACATTTGATTTAGGATTACATTCGACCCCCGACATTTATGGCCGTGTACGTGCGCAACGTTCTTGGCGAGTCAGTGATAGTACAATTATTAATGCCACAGAAACCTTACGTTATGGTGTTAAAGAAGAAGCGAAAAGTTTAACGCAGTTAGCTCTTGAACGATTACTTAACGACAAAACGGTATTTCGCTTTGGTAATGCGTTGCAGTATTGGCAAAATGAGCCTAAACCAGTTGGCATGCGATGGTCACAAGATTTGAGTGTGTTGCATCGTTTAGGCCAGCAAAAAACGATTTCTTATGGTGTTGTCTTTGAAGGAGTACAGCGGCCTCAATGGCAACTGCAAAGTGACGGCTTGTTTGTCTTATATCGACAATCTTTTTGGCGTTCTTGGTTATATTATGAAATAGAGCCGCATCTGAGTCGTTATCGAGAGCAACATTGGGATGTAAAATCCTCCTTAATTTTTAGGATTGAAGCGAATTTAGGTGGCTAAACCTAAGTTTAGGACTTACGCGGTTATCGCTTATTTGTTCACATTTCAGCCGCTTTAGGTGGCTTTATGCTCGCAAAACGCGCTAATCGCGGCGCGATGCGTAAGTCCTGAGTTATTTAATGAGCATCTGTATGGTATCACCTGTCAAAATGCACGTAAAAACAAGCAAACGAGGCATTTATGAAACCTTTGATTTTCGAGGTTTAAGTGCCGATGGCCGTTATGCGTTTACGCTCAAACATACGGTGTTTAAACCGTGGTTAGGGCATGGCTCAATCACGGTTGCTATGATCTGCTTTGATCATAAAACGACAAAAATTCAGTCTTTTTATGAGCAAGAGGAGTTGTCTGTTGCTCAGCAAATGCAATTAAATCATGCCGATCATTGGGAAAACTGTACGTTTAGTTTTGCGACAGGTTCGTTTTTTGAAATTAGTCGTGATGTTTTGCGAGGCAAATTACATACACATCAAGGCTCTATGAGTTGGCATTTGAATGTGCAACGGCACGACGAAGTGTTGGAGCAATTTCCGCAAACCATTTGTTATCACTTGCCATGGCCGCGTCATAAAATACAAGTCCGTGATTGCTTTTTAAGGTATTACGGAAAAATTCAATGCGCAGGTTTATCATTATCAGGTGAGTTTTCTGGTTCTAATCATCACTATTGGGGCGATGGTTATCCTGTTGAATATGCAGCCGCACAATGTAATCATTTTGTGGAAGATACAGGCGCATTTTTTTATGGTTTTAGTGCACGTTTAAGTGTCAGCAAGTTATTTACCACGCCTTATCTCAGCATGGCTTCATTGAAGTTACATGGCCGTTGGTATCACTTTAATCAAGTGCGGCAAAGTTTTCAGCATCATGTGGAGGCATTAGATAATTATCGCTGGCGTATTACTTTTCTGAATGCCGATTATGGTTTGAACGTTGATATTGATGGTCGCAATCCGCGTATGCAAGCGTGGGTAGGGTGGCATGCAGAACGCGCTTTGGGTGGCCGTTCGGTGATTAAAATGACACCATTTGCCGTTGGCGCAGTGACATTGTATCGACGTGGTTCAATGGAACTTATCTCGGAGTTAACGACGCATGACATGGAGTTAAAAACGTTATTACCAGAAAATCATCCTGAAAGTAGTGATTTTTGGATTGCACCGTAATAGGTTATGTTGAGCATTGGGGCGTTGACGAGATTTTTGGCTTAGCTTCAACTCCGCTCAGCTACCACAGCTCCTCTCAGCCAACGGAAAAACGCTCCCTGAGCGGAGTCGAAGGGACTCAATTCAAGGGAGGGGCTTAGTGTGGACACCAACGCAAGAGTGCATTTTGCAAGTCGCCCAGCTCAATAGGTTTGCTCAAATGCTCATTCATGCCTGAGTTAATCGCTTTTTGTTTTTGCTCTTCTAATATATGTGCCGTCAACGCCAATATCGGCAAAGCATCTCGACCTTCCTGTTGTTCCCAATGCCTGATTTCTTGTGTTGCGGTATAGCCATCAACAAAAGGCATGTCACAATCCATGAGAATAATATCAAAGTGTTCGCGCATCACTGCTTGTACTGCTTCGCGCCCATTATTCACTAAGCTATGGTTAACCCCTAGCTTTTGTAACATGCCACGAATGACTTTTTGGCTGAGTTGATTGTCTTCGGCAACCAATACTTTAATCCGCCCCAATTGTGAATCTTCATTGTTGAGTTCAGGACGATTGACACCTTGTAGGCGTTTCAATTCTTGGCTAATCGCTTGCCGTAGTTGTTTACTGGTGATGGGTTTACTAATGACACGATGAATACCTGCATTACGCGCCAGTGTTTGAATATTGTTTTGCCGTAACCCTGTTAACATAATCAAAATGACATCATTGGTAATCAGTGCGTCTTGTTTGAGGCGTGCGCCGAGTTGTAAGCCACTCATGCCAGGCATTTGGTAATCCATGATAATGACATCAAAAGATTGACCTAAATTGGCGGCATTACGTGCGACCGCTAAGGCTTCTGTACCGCTTTCGGCGGAGCTGACACGCATTCCCCATTGTGTTGCTTGCTCGGCTAAGACTTTACTCACCGTGCGATTATCATCGACAATCAACAAACGTTTACTAGCAAACGAGGCGATAAATTCGGTAGTTGAGTCGGTGAAAACGCTGTTGGGTGTTTTTAAGGGCAAACTAAATGCCGCCATTGTTCCTTCGTACAATGCGCTCGTGACGGTTAACTCACCTGACATAGCCGTCACAAGTTGGGCACAAGTGGCAATGTTCGGCCCTGTGTACCACGCTTCATGGGTGTTTTCTTGCATTTGTGGGATGAATAACGTGGTTAACTTAGATTCATTCATGCCAATACCTGTGTCTTGAACACTAAATTGCACGCCTAAGTCATTTTGCCAAATAGCACTGCGAATACTAATAACCACTTCACCGATATCGGTAAACCGAATCGCATTATGAATCAAACGCGACATGACTTGCCGTAACCTAACGGCATCACCGAGTAAATGTTTAGGTAGGGTAGAATCAAGATAGCCAACCAGTTCAATATTTTTATTTTCAGCTTCATTTTTGAATAAATCTAAGCAGTAGTTAAGCAACTCTGCGGCTTCAAAGACTTCTTCTAAAATGGTCAACGCTTGATCTTGTTGACGAGTCGTATCGAGGCGGTCATCCAACAAATGCAGAAGCGCGTTACCTGATGATTGAATCGTTTGGGTATATTCGCGTTGTGCGGGACTGAGAGGTGTTTCTAATAATAACTCCGCCATGCCTAAAATACCGCTCAGTGGCGTTCTCATGTCATGGCTAAGATTTTGTAGGTTTTTTTGATGTTCATCATCGTGATTATGGAGATGATGACTATAGTCTTCGGTTTGATGATCTTTACTTTGGTGAAAAATTCGGTATTGAGCTGATGCCCATTGATTGCTAATAACACTACTCATGATACAAATTAAAATAACTTGATGTATTAACAGAGAATCTAATCGCCAATAAACACTGGTTAATAATAAAAGACTGGCGATGGTGAGCAGTAGGGTACAGATAAGTAATTGTTGAATATGAATAAAATGAAACGTATTTTTATGATGAGTCAATAACAATAAACAAACGAAGCTGATAATGGCAAGGCAGCCGCTAACACTAAAGGCAAATGAAGCGGGTAAAAAATAGAGAATACAGGTTGTGCCAACCAAAAAGGTTAAATATCCCAGCACGATGGTCCGTAGCCGATCTTGTGGTACGCATAAAAAGCGAACTTGCTCACTCAGACTGACAAATGCGAGAGCGCAAAGTACGGGAAGAGTTGAGCGGCTGACAGTGTCTGGTAGAAAAGTATAGGCAGTTATCATCAGTGCTTGACTGATAGCAACCGTTTGACTGCGCCACCATAACGAGAAGGACTGACGAGCCAACGAGGGTAATAGACTAGATGCTAACATAAATCCTAGAATAAACAGTGTTTCCCACGCAGTCTCTAAGAGCATAGTTAATGAGCCTTTTGGTCAGGATTATAACTGACATCAATGAATGGCATTTTTTTGTATGTTATAAGCGTGTACATATTACAAGAATTAAGAGGCCTATATTGTTTCGTTTTTAGTGATTCAGTAGCGATTAGAAATAGGCACATTAATCACTCCTACAACTTGTCTTTTGTATTATGACTAGAGAAAGTATTGAACGTCCTATGCTTTTCACGTAAATCGGCGTTATGATTCTTAATAAGGCTAACATATCTTAACCAGCAAGATGTAGTTGTGGTGCGTAATACATGCGACTGCGACAGAAAAATAACGATGGGATGCAGATTTTTATGTTGAATATACTCAAAAAGCAGTTAAAGCGTTTTCCGATTTGGATGGGGCTGATTATTCTTGCTTCTTTTATCGTTCTTGATTTAATCGCTTTAAACAAACCCCATAGTACTGCTGACCATTTGTTACAGCGTATGGATACCTTAGTCTATGATTGGCGTTTTCAAGCATTTCCCCCTAAACGTGCGGAAAATGTGCCGATTGTGATTATTGATGTTGACGAGTTAAGCCTAAAAAAAGAAGGGCGGTGGCCGTGGTCGCGCGCTAAGTTGGCGGCGTTAGTGCAGGCATTACAAAAACAGCAAGTGCGGTTAATTGGCTTTGACGTGGTGTTTTCGGAAGAAGAGCTTAACCCAGTCAGCCAAGTATTGGCGAGTGGTCAATTATCGGCGAGTGCCAGTGCTGAATTGCAGCCTTTAGTCAGTCAATTGGATGGTGATAGTCAATTTACCAAAGTGATTTCGCAAAATACCGTCTTGGGGTATTTTTTGCATAGTGCGGGTGGTATCCATGTCGGGGTATTGCCGCCTCCGATTCTTAAAGTAGAAAACAAAGATAAAGAAAAACTCAGTATTAATTTTATGCCTGATTATACGGGCAATTTGGCCATATTTTCCCGAAGTGTTTTAGGGGCAGGCTTTGTCACCACACTGCCCGATGCCGATGGCGTGATGCGTCGCTCACCCTTAATATTACGTTATGAAAGTGGTTTATATAGTGCACTGTCTTTAGAGTTGGCAAGAATCTATCTCAATGCGCCATTTGTGAAGCTGCAAACCATTAAAAGTGGCAATCAACTACGCTTAGAGTCTATTGCGGTGGGTAGCACGATTATTCATACCGATGAATCGGGTGTTGCCTTGATTCCGTATAAAGGCCGAGCGCACAGTTATCCGTACATTTCGGCAACCGATGTGTTAAGCAATCCCAATGCCATTCCTTCATTAAAGGGCGCGATTGTGCTGGTGGGAACATCGGCACTGGGTCTTACCGACTTACGCACGACACCACTGGAAACGGGTTATCCAGGGGTGGAAGTTCACGCCAACTTATTGGATGCCATTATTCAAAGCACGGATACCGTGACCCACATGTATTACCGTCCTGATTGGGAGCCGGGCTTAACTTTTGTGATTTTATTACTGAGTGGTTTGGCTTTTGTATGGATTTTACCGATGCTTGAACCAGCGTTTATGTTGGCGGTTGCCGGAGGATGGTTGGCGGTATTAATACTGACGAACTTAGCTGCATGGAAGGCAGCACATTATGACTTGCCGTTGGCAATTCTGATTTTATCAACATTTTGTATTGCCATTCTTAATATTGGCTCAGGTTTTTTGCGAACCAATACCCAAAAACGTGAATTGAAAATGTTGTTTGGTCAGTATGTACCGCCTGCTCATGTCGAGCGGATGCTAGAAAATCATCATTTAGCGGGTTTAGATGGTGAGTCGCGCCACATGACGGTCTTGTTTTCGGATATTCGGGGCTTTACGACGATTTCAGAAGGCCTAAAAGCGACCAAGCTCAAACAAATGCTCAATGAGTTTTTTACGCCTATTACGGGTATTATTTTTGAGCATAACGGTACGATTGATAAATATGTCGGTGATATGGTGATGGCTTTTTGGAATGCACCACTACTGGATGCCAATCATGCAGAACATGCGATTGATGCGGCGTTGAGCATGTTGCAAAAAGTAGAGGAATTAAAAGGTACTTTTGTCGCCAAAGGATTACCAGAAATTAATATTGGTGTGGGTATTAACACGGGCTTTATGAATGTGGGTGATATGGGCTCAATTTATCGGCGAACCTATACCGTGCTGGGTGATTCAGTGAACTTAGGCTCACGCTTAGAAAGTATTACCAAGTTTTATGGTGTGAAATTGTTAGTAGGTGAAGGCACTTATGATTTGGCACCGCAGTTTTTGTATCGTTTAATTGATAAAATTATTGTCAAAGGTAAGCGTGAGCCCGTCTGTGTTTATGAGCCTGTCTGTCGTTTGGAAGATGCGAGTGAAAGTCGCATTAAACGCGTTGAGCAATATAACGCGGCCTTAGCGCATTATTACAGCCGTGAGTGGGATGCCGCAGAAAAAATCCTTCGTGAGTTACACAAAGGTGATCCTAATCGTAAATTATACAGTATGTACTTAGAGCGTATTGATGAGTTGCGTTATGAGTTATTACCTGATGATTGGATGGGCGTGTTTGAGCATCGGAGTAAGTAAGGTTGTTGGGGCGAATTTATTCGCCTAGCCCTTCGACTCTGCTCAGGGAGCGTTTTTATGCTGGCTGAGCGGAGTCGAAGCCTCTTCCGTGAGTTGCTGTCGATATTGTTTGGGCGAAAGGTTTAGCCACCGTTTAAACGCACGACGAAAGTTAGCACTGTCATGATAGTTGAGTAGGGAGGCAATCGCTTCTATAGACATTTGACTGTCACGCAAATAGCTACTGGCTTGTTGTGATAACACTTTGTCTCGAATTTGCCTATAGCCACTGCCTTCGCTCTGAAGTCTGCGTGCAAGTGTGCGTTTGCTGATAAACAAGGCTGCTGCAGCATCTTCTTCACTAAATTCTCCTAAGGGGTGAGAGAGCATCATTTTTTGTATTTGGTTGGTGCAGCTGTAGGTCTGTGATTTTAACTGCGCGAGCATGGCTTCACACTGCTGCATTGCCAACATATAGATCTCGTGGTTGGCGGAGGCATTGGGAATTTGGCACACATCTATGGGTATTTTGATCATAAAGTGTGGTGCGGAAAACTCATAATAGCCGGCAAGATGGTGTGAATAACGATCACTATAACTTGGTTTTTCATGGCTAAAGCTAATCCGTGCTTCGGTTAATGGTCGCCCGATAATAAACTCCGCACACTCAAAAAACACCACAACACAGGTTTCTGATAAGGCTCGGTGAACTACTGGATTTAGTACGATATCAAAATGAATAAAGCACTCGACCCATGCTGGATGTGTTTTGAGACTTAATCGAGCAAAACTGATGCGTGTTGGTACAAAGCTTTGAAATGCTTTTAACGCCATGAGCAAATTAGGGCTGCTATTGGCTAAAAATCCCATTGCCCCATGCGTTGCGGGCGTGAGGCGGCGGCCTAAACTCAAACCAAAATCTTCACTCTTGGATAACTGCAAACCGTTGTGCAATATTTGAACTTGTTGCCGAGCCGTTAGTAGCGTGTCATCTCGCATAAACTGCTCAGTATTTAACTGAGTGAACTTCAATAGCTTGGGTAAATCACGGATTTGTAATGCTAACTCACGACCAATTAAACGTGAGTAGTTTGATGGAATATTTGCCACATCCTCGTCAATTAACGGATATCCAGTCACACTCGTATTATTCACGATAATCACTCTTGTCGATTCGTTATAAAAAACGTGCATTAATGTGCGATAGCTTAAATAAATCTATCAAAGTGTCTTTTAATGACTCCTATTTGTCAAGAAATGACCTGTCGTAGAGCTTGTTATCATCCTATCCTAAGATGACAAAGCTACATGCTGATATTTTTAAGAACCATCGGTATGTTCAACTCAACGCTGGAGATAGATTCATGGGCAATATTACGTTTATAGAGCACGATGGCAAACAACATGAGGTTGAGCTTGAAGTAGGAAAGTCGCTCATGCAGATTGCTATGGATAATGGTGTACCCGGTATAGATGCCGATTGTGGCGGTGCTTGCGCCTGTGGAACGTGTCATGTCATCGTTGACAGCAAATGGATAAAAGCGGCTGGCAGTATCAATGAAGATGAATTACAAATGCTGGAAATGACTCCTGAAAAAAAACCAACTTCTCGTCTTTCTTGCCAAATTAAAGCTTCTGACGCAATGGATGGTATGGTCGTACATTTGCCAGAGTTTCAAATGTAGTTAAAAAAGCCTAAATATAACAAGCAGTTACTTGATAAAAGTAATTGAAGAAAAACGTCTATATGATTTGGTGAGAATTATGAGCCTCTTAACATCTGCGATTGAAAAAGCTTCATCAGCTCTGGTTGAGTTGAATGAAAAAGTGCCTGCCATTCAAAAGGCTTCTGACTTTGTTGTTGAACAAGTGTCGGCTAACGTGCCCATTCCTATACTTGTAAAAGGAGTGCAGATTTTTCAAACGGTTAAACATAAAGTATTGCAAACTAAGCCATTTGACGAGTTTATCGAACAGCCGATTCCTGATGTATCAACCGTAAAGCTTGAAGATATTGATGTTAGTAATCCGTTTTTATACAAGCAAAAACGTTGGCAGTCTTACTTTAAGCGTTTGCGTGATGAGTGTCCTGTCCATTATCAAAAAAGCAGTCCATTTGGGGCATTTTGGTCAGTGACCCGTTATGAAGACATTGTTTTTGTTGATAAAAATCACGATTTATTTTCTGCCGAGCCAGCCATCATTATTGGACAGACTCCCGAGGGCTTACCTGCGGAAATGTTTATTGCTATGGATCCTCCCAAGCATGATAAACAACGTCAGGCCGTTCAAGATGTGGTTGCCCCCAAAAACTTAAAAGAATTAGAAGGTTTGATTCGTTCTCGCACCCAAGAGGTTTTAAACGCGTTGCCAGTCAACAAGCCTTTTGATTGGGTAGAAAACGTATCTATTGAATTGACGACACGAATGTTAGCAACACTCTTTGATTTCCCTTACCAAGATCGTCATAAGCTCGTTTATTGGTCAGATATTATTGCAGGCAGTCCACAAGCGACGGGTGGGCCGGGTAGTAGTAATGATGAGTTTTATAACGCCGCTTTTGAGATGACGAAACAATTCTCTGAGCTTTGGTATAAAAAAGCCGCGCAAAAAGCCGCAGGCGCACCGATGGGCTACGATGTGATGAGTATGCTTGTCTATTCCAAAGATACCGAAGACTTGATTAAAAAGCCGATGGAGTTCATGGGTAATTTGGCATTGTTAATTGTCGGTGGTAACGACACCACGCGTAACTCAATGTCTGGCGGTGTTTATGCGTTGAATTTGTTCCCCAATGAATTTACTAAGCTAAAAAATAATCCAAGTGTCATTCCCAATATGGTATCGGAGATTATTCGTTGGCAAACCCCATTAGCGTATATGCGCCGTATTGCTAAACAAGATGTTGAGCTAAATGGTCAACTGATTAAAAAAGGCGATAAAGTGGTGATGTGGTACGTATCAGGTAATCGTGACGAACGCGCCATTGAAAATCCTGATGATTTTATTATTGACCGCAAAGGTGCGCGTAACCATTTATCCTTTGGCTTCGGTGTTCATCGCTGCATGGGCAATCGTTTGGCGGAAATGCAGTTACGCATCTTGTGGGAAGAGTTGTTAGCGCGCTTCGATAATATAGAAGTGCTCAGTGAGCCTGAAATTGTCCAGTCTAACTTCGTTAGAGGTTATGCCAAGATGATGGTGAAACTCACTGCTAAAGCTTAAATGTACACGCTGCGTAACCCAAATAAACGAATGTTACGTAGCGTTGTATTCCTTATGTGGGAATTTTTTATCAATTTAACGGGTCTGTCCATGATTCAGTATCTCGGTTTTGAACGTAAGCACTCACTGCAAACGTCTCTCTATGACATTTTTGGTGATTACCAACGTCGTTATTGTCATCTTATTCTAAAGCTAATGCTTGTTTTGTGGGTAGGAGTTGCTAATGCAGCATCTGATGATAATGATCTGGATTATCTTCAAGAAAAAGGGCAAAAAGATGTTTGGATACAATCCAAAAATGATAAACGACGCGGCATTCAGGCATGGTATAAACAAGAAGAAGGCAAGCATACCCGTACATTCAAGATAGAAGCCACTATCAAAGTGCCTATGGAACAAACAGCAATGGCACTAGTGGGTGGTGATAGTTGGAAGCGATGGTTTTGGGAGTGTTTGGATTCAAAACTACTCAAAAAAGTTTCTTCAAGAGAGTCTCTTTTTTATATAAAGGTGAATGTGCCAACACCATTTCCAGATCGAGATACGGTATTGCGCGCAGTAATTGAGCAGCCATATTCAAAACAAACAGGAAAATTGGTACTTCGTTTTAATGCATTACCCGACTATATTCCGAAAGTACGGGGTGTGATTCGTGCGCAGGAATTTACGTTTAAAATTGAAATCACACCACTCAGTAATGAATCAATCAAGCTTGACTTAGAAGGTTATGTAAACCCTGGTGAAGATTTACCTGCATGGGCTATCAATTTTATGATGCGTAATGCACCCTATAGCTCAATACTGGGGCTAGAGCGTTACGTTAAAACTCATGGGCTTGATGATAATATTCAGTTCGATTTTAAGTGAGCTTTGGGTAAGCCAATAAAAAGCATCAGGATTTAACATGAGTTACATGCAATCAATGTGTTTCAGCTCAGTTCAGAAGATACAGGATAATTCACTATGACCAACAAAATAGCCATTATTATTGGTGCGAGTCATGCCGCTGCGCAACTGTCCACCAGCTTGCGTCAAGAAGGTTGGGAGGGTGATATTTTAGTCATCGGTGACGAGCCTTATCTGCCTTATCATCGCCCACCGTTGTCGAAAACATTTTTGTCGGGCGATAAAACCATTGCCGAACTCTATATTCGTCCTGCCGCATTTTATGAAAAAAATAACATCCAATTTAAACAAGGTCGCGTAACCACTATTAACCGTGCGCAACAAACGCTGACGCTCAGTGACGGCACACAACTCGCGTATGACAAACTCGCTTTATGCATGGGCGCGCGAGTCAGAAAAGCCGCTATTGTTGGTGAAGAGCTTTCGGGCGTGCATTATTTGCGAAATATTGCCGATGTCAGTGGTATTCAGCCGTATGTTAAAGAGGGAAAACGAGCGGTGGTTATTGGTGGCGGTTATATTGGTTTAGAAACGGCTGCTGCGCTGAAAAAACAGGGTATGGATGTTGTTGTTTTAGAAATGGCTGACCGAATTCTACAGCGTGTGACTGCTCCTGAATTGTCCGAGTTTTATGCCCGTATTCACCGCGAAGAAGGCGTAAAAATTTATACCGCCATCTCGGTTTCTGCGATTGTAGGCGATGGACGTGCTGAAAAAGTCATTTGTAGCAATGGCGTGGAGTTTCCTGCGGATGTTGTCATTATTGGTGTTGGTGTATTACCCAATGTTGAATTAGCCGAGCAAGCAGGGATTGAAGTAAACAACGGTATTATTGTTGATGAGTTTTGCCGCACCAATGACCCTAATATAGTTGCGGCAGGTGATTGCGCCAATCACTTTAATACCATTTATCATCGTCGAATGCGTTTGGAGTCTGTTCCTAATGCGAGCGAGCAGGGTAAAGCAGCTGCTGCCACACTCTGTGGACACTGTAAGGAATATAAAAGCTTGCCGTGGTTTTGGTCGGATCAATACGATCTAAAATTACAAATTGCTGGCTTAAGCCAAGGTTATGACCATGTTGTCATTCGTGGCGATAAACTGGCCAGTCGTAGTTTTGCTGCTTTTTATTTCAAAGAAGGGCGTTTAATTGCAGCTGACTGTATTAATCGACCACAAGAATTTATGCTCAGCAAAAAAATCATCACAGAAGGTATTGTGATTGAGCCAAGCCGATTAGCAGACGAATCTATTTTAGTTAAAGAGCTAGTTTAGTTGTAAGGTGGGTTATTAACCCACCTCACTTGACAACTGCTACTTCATAAACCGTGTGCCCATCGTCACCAGTTTTTGATAGCTGGTAGGCAATAAACGTTGCATTGCATCAATGACATAGGCATCACCGCCAATTAACACGCGGCGTGAGTCTTTTTGTACGGCATTCAAAATAACGTTAGCTGCTTCTGCGGGTGTGGTGCGGAACATTTTCTCGAAATTTTTGGTGCTGGTTGACGGGTCTAAGCCAACGCTTCTGATGCTGTCATTCATTTTTGCTGCTTTGGCAATATTCGTTTTAATACCACCGGGGTGAACACAGGTCACGCTGACAGGGGCTTTTTCTAAATCTAATTCTTGACGCAAGGCTTCGGTAAAGCCACGCACCGCAAATTTACTGGCGTTATACGCGCTTTGTGTTGGTTGTGAGCAAAGACCAAATACGCTCGATACATTAACAATATGACCATCGCCAGACGCTTTTAAGTACGGTAAAAAGGCTTTAGTGCCGTAAACCACGCCCCAAAAATTAATATTCATCACCCATGCTAATTCCTCGTAGCTCATGCCTTCGACGGTACTACCCAAAGCAACACCCGCATTATTGAAGATAAGATTTACTTTGCCATGGTCACGAACCACACTGTCTGCCCACGCATGAACACCGTCTTTATTGGCAACATCTAATTTTTGGCTAGTGACTTTAATGCCAAAAGCCTGAGCCTGTTGAACTGTGTCCGCTAAGCCTTGTTCGTTGACATCGCTTAACGCTAAATGACAGCCTTGTTGGGCTAAATTGAGAGCCAACGCCCGACCAATACCTGAACCTGCACCTGTAATCGCCGCGACTTTGTTAGCAAATAATTTCATGAGTGTTGTTTTCCTAAATCTAAAAATGGGGGGTGTTATTCCCTCTCCCATTGGGAGAGGGTTAGGGTGAGGGATGTTTATTGCTCAACCGCATAGTTTTTGGCATCAAAATTGGCGGTTTGACGACGGAAGTCGAAGGTAAAGCCCGGCCATAACGTCGTGTTTTTACCATCCGCATTGACGTACCAACTCTTACAGCCCGTACTCCACACCGAGTTGCCAAGCTTTTCTTGCAAGTCGGTATTAAAGCTTTGTTGTGCTTCAGCACGAACATCGACTTCTTTCCAGCCATTTTTTTGCATTTGTTTTAAGCAATCCATGACATAGGCAATTTGTGACTCAATCATAAATACCATCGAGCTATGACCTAAGCCTGTGTTAGGCCCCATCAACATAAAGAAGTTAGGGAAACCATTCACCGCACTGCCTAAATAGGCCTGTGCACCTTGTTGCCATGTATCAATTAAATCAACGCCTTTTTTGCCAAACACCGCGCCACGCGGAATGGGGTCTTGGGCTTTAAAACCTGTACCATAAATAATGGCATCGACTTGGCGTTCTTGGCCGTCATCGGTGACGATACTATTCGCTCGTACTTCTTTGATGCCATGACTAATGACATCAACATTTGGTTTAGCTAAAGAGGGTAAATAATCGTTAGAAATCAATACACGCTTACAACCAAAGGCATAATCGGGTGTCACTTTTTTCCGTAAAACAGGGTCTTTAATCGCTTGACGAATATGGCGACGCGCTTGTAATTCAGGCAATTTCATGACGCGTGGATTAAGGACAAAACCTAAAACACGACTTTCTAATTGCAAATAAATGGCGTTACGAATCGCTTCTTGGCTTTTGGGTACATATTTAAACAAAGTGCGTTCGGCTGAAGTAATTTCACGGTCGGGCTTCGGCATAATCCACGGTGGTGTGCGTTGGTATAAGTCTAAATGCGCAACTTGGGGCACGATTTGCGGCACAAATTGAATTGCACTTGCGCCTGTACCAATCACGGCAACACGTTTACCTGTTAATGGGTAATCGTGATCCCAATCTTGGGAGTGAAAGGTTTTGCCTTTAAAGGTATTTAAACCTTTGATATTTGGGTAGGCAGCGGTACTTAAACCGCCCATGCCTGAAACGACCATACGCGAGGTAATCGTTTTACCTGCGGCTGTTTCTAAACGCCAAAGTTTATTTTGTTCGTCATAAATGGCTTTTTTGACTTCTTGGCCAAACTGAATTTGTGGCAGTAAACCGTATTTACGCGCACAGTGTTGCAAGTATTTTTTGATTTCTGGCTGAGGCGCATACATCCGTGTCCAGTTTGGATTAGGCTCAAACGAGAAAGAATACAGGTGTGATTGCACGTCACAAGCACAACCGGGGTAATGGTTGTCACGCCATGTGCCTCCAACATCATCGGCTTTTTCTAAAATGGCAAAGGAATTGATGCCTGCTTTTTTCAGGGCAATTCCCATTCCGAGGCCAGAAAAACCTGTGCCGACGACAATAACTTGATAATCAGGACTAATCGTTGTCATTTACTTAATACCAACTAGACATTGTGTGTTGTCAACTTTATAATTGACAACAAGCGATGTCAACATCTGAAATCGAAATTAGTGAGTTATTTTTCAAAATGACTGAACCATTGACCGATGACAAAGAGCTGTCAGATAAAAAGAGACGTAGTTTTCGTGGGGTGAGTGCGGAGCAACGGCAAGCTGAGCGTTATGAAAAGTTAATAGAGGCGGGGCTGCAAAGTTTTGGCACGCACGGTTTTTATCGTGTGACGGTGCGTGAAATTTGTGCCGAAGCTAAATTGACGGAACGTTATTTTTATGAATCGTTTAAAAATCACGAAGAATTATTGGTGGCGGTATATCAGCGACTGATTAAGGGCATGCAGCAGGTTATTATTAGTTCGATCTTGGCGGAAGAAAACAAAGAGCCAAAGCATTTGATTCGGCTGGGACTCACGGTTTTTTTACGTTATGTGTCGAATGATCCACGTATTGCCCGTATTTTATTTATTGATGTGCCGCATGTACGTTTTGAAAATGCAGTGTTGATTCGCGACACCATGAGTAGTTTTGATACGCTGTTACAGCAATTTGGCCAAGTGATGTTTCCCCGTTTTGCCGAAACAGGCTTGAATGTGGATTTACTCACCGCAGGCTTAAATGGCGCAAATGTCCATATCGTCATGCGTTGGGTACATAGTGGTTTTGCCCAACCGTTTGATGAAGTATTAGAAAGCTGTTTTGTGCTCTTTGCGGCGATGGCGGATTATTTGGCTAAACCGTAGCTTGGGGTGTGCCTTCATGCTAGGAAAAATACCGTTGGCTCTTCCTCTAATCAATACAGACGACTGCACTGGCTGTGGTCGTTGTGTTGCAGCTTGCCCACCGCATGTGCTGTGGTTGGAAGCAGAGCGGCCGAATGGCTGGGGCAAGAAGAGCGCGGTTTTGCATAATGCCGATGATTGTACAGGCTGTGCCAAGTGTTATGCGGTGTGTCCGTTTGATGCAATCAGCATGGTGCGGGTGAGTGATTAGTCGCCTAGGTCGGGTTGAAGCACATTCGCCACATCTACTTTCTTTGTATTAGATGTCGTTAAAGTCATCTCATAATGCTCCGCCATATAAGCCCTCACCGCTTCATCTGCTTGAAAATCAATACCATCTTCTAGCATTTTAATGGCAGGAATAGTCACGGCACAGCAATGACCTTCCACCTTAAAATCCTCTTCCGATAACGTACCCTGATGGCTCATGATGGTTTACTCGTGGGTTAATACCGACAAATCGCCAATCACCGCTAAAATCTGGTAAGAGGCGAGGCTTTTATCTTGCTCACTGAATAATAGATTAATTTTAGCCGATAACAGTTCGCGTTCGGCATTTAATAAGTCTAGCGTCGTGCGAGTGCCTACATTTAGCTCTTTGCGCGTACTATCTAAGGCCAATTCTGCGGCATCTACTTGTGCTTGATAAGCAGGAACACGGGCACTGGCGGCTTGCCAATGTTGCCATGCGGTCGTCATTTGTTGCTTGACATCGGCGGTAATATTGTCGGTGTTTCGTTGTGCGGCACTGGTGTATGCGCTGGCCTCACTGACTTTAGCAATACTGCGGCCACCTTCGTACAGGGGGACTTGTGCTTTGATATAAACCCCCCAACCATTCATGCGATCATACCCAAAATCAGTATTGTCTTGAGTAGTTGCGCGGGCTTCGGCAGTCACACGTACTTTATTTTCGGCTTCGGCTAAATGAATGGTTTTTTGTGCGGATAAGGTTTCTTCTTGTGCCGCTTTAATCGCAGGAGACTGTAATGACTTTTCCAGTGCCGTATTTAAATCAGCAGGAATGGCCAACAATGGTAAATGGCTACTGATATTTTCTGGCCGTGCTCCCGTTACCCGAAAAAACTGCGCTTCGCTAATGGCAATATTGGCTTGTGCTTGAGCAATTTGAGCGTCACCTTCGGCTAAACGAGCGGATGCTTGAGCGGTGTCCGTTTTCGTCACTTCGCCAGCTTTAAAGCGTTTGTCGGCATCACTTTTTGCTTGTTGTAGTGTTTTAAGGGATTGTTGATATAACGCTAATAAAGATTGGTCACGAACAATTGCGGCATAAGCGGCAATGGCTTGAATGGCGATATTGACGCGTAATTCTTCCCGATGTTGCTCACTGACAGAGACATTGAGTTTGGCAATGTCAACGGCGGTATTGAGTGCGCCAGATGTGTATAGAGGCTGACTCAGCACTAAGTTAACGGTATTTGGCCAACGTCCGCCAGACTCAGGAAAAGGCGCAGTGGTTTCTAAACTGGAGCGACCAATTTCACCTGATAGCAAGAGTTGTGGCTTCATTGCGCTTTCACTGACGCTGACAGATGCTTGTTTCGCGGCGATGTTTTGTTCGGCGGCTTGAATTTGTGGATGATAGGCGAGGGCTAATTTAACGGTTTCGGCTAAGTTCTGTGCCTGTGCCAAGAGTGGCAAACACATCATGCTTAACAACAGTTTTTTCAATAACGGCTTACTCATGCCTGATAACCTCGTAAAAATACCCGTATCGCTTCTTTAATATAATCTTCACGGTTGAGATGATCAGGAAAGGCAGGTAAACCTAATAACGCACGCCATTGAACGTGACCTTTTATCATCTCCATAAATTGAATAGCGGCAATATCAGGATGAGGGCAATTCATCAGACCTGCATGATGGTGGCGTTGTAAAAATTCAGCCAATAAACCTAAGCCGTGTTTAGGCCCTGTGTTGTAGGCCATTTCGGCCAAATCAGGAAATCGTGAGGCTTCGGCTGCCAAGGCACGAATCATGGCAATACGTTCAGGGTTAACAAATGCCACTAACACGCGTTCGGCAAATTGCGTTAACGTTTGTTCAAGATTATCACTGAGCTCATTAGGGATGGCTAATGTTGCCAAAAAAGTCTGACAGCCTTGGGTAAACATCTCGGCAAATAAGCCTTCTTTACTGCCAAAATATTTATAAACACTGGCTTTTGAACCGCCTGTCCGTTGGACGACTTCGTCAATACTTGTGCCTGCATAACCTTTTTCTAAAAAAATTTGTCGTGCTGCGTCTAACAAGGAGTCTCGGCGTAATTCGCCGCGAGGGGTGGCGGGACAGCATGAAAAGTTGAGTGTAATTTTTTTCATAATAATAACTTGAATTGAACTGTACTGTTCAGTACATTATCAGCCACAACTTAAAAATGCAAGCCAACTAATTAACCACAGGACTTACGCATCGCACCGCGATTAGCGCGTTTTGTGAACATAAGGCCGCTTTAAGCGGCTGAAATGTGAACAAATAAGCGATAACCGCGTAAGGCTAAAGAGCTGATGCAACACGTCAATTTTGTCTATGAGTCCCGACCATGAGTAAAGAATCGTCACAGAAATTACCGTTTATTATTATTGGCTTGTTAGTCATTGCCGCGATAGGGTTGGGGATACGTTGGTATAGCTATGGTCGTTTTCATGAAACGACCGATAACGCTTATGTCCGAGCTGACACTACGTTTATTACCCCGCGTGTCGGCGGGGAGATTGTGCAATTGTTAGTCAAAAATAATCAAGCCGTTAAAGCTGGCGATTTACTGCTAAAAATTGAAGATGCCGATTATCAAGCGAAAGTTGCAAATGCTAAAGCGATAGTCGCCATGCGTGAAGCGGCGTTATCCACCAATGGCCAGCAAGAAAATACCCAAGGCGAATTCATTAATGAAGCGCAAGCCAATTTACAAGCAGCAAAAGCAGAAGAGTTAAGACTGCAACAAGAATGGCAACGCGCTAAAGCTCTAGTGGCTGAAGGTGTAGCCACTAAACAGCGTTTAGAAAGTGCGGTCGCTGCTTATCAATCGGCCGTCGCTAACAGTCAACGTGCCGCAGCAGGTATTGCCGCAGCGCAAGCGCAAAAGAAAAGTGTCGGTTCTGGACGAGAGCAAGCTTTAGCCGAAATTGACGCAGCCAAAGCCTCATTAAAATTAGCAGAGTTAGATTTGGCTTCGACCGAAGTCCGTGCGCCTATTGATGGTGTGATTGGTAATTTAGCGGCACGTTTGGGCAGTCGAGTAGTGGGTGGTAGTCGTTTGTTAGCCATCGTGCCCTTGGCTAATGTCTTTGTTGAAGCCAACTTTAAAGAAACCCAATTGACCCAAATGCAAGTTGGCCAACGTGCAGAAATTAAACTCGATGCCTATCCAAAGCAGCACTTTGTTGGTCATATTCAAAGTGTGTCTCCAGCATCGGGTGCGGAATTTGCGTTGTTGCCGCCTGATAATGCGACAGGCAATTTTAATAAAATTGTCCAGCGGTTATCGGTAAAAGTGTTGTTGGATAGTGGTAATGAGCAATTGATTTTAAGGCCGGGCATGTCGGCAGAAGTCACGGTAAGCCTCAAATGACGATTCAAACGATAGAAACACCAGCGCAAAAAGCGGCGTATAAAAGGGCATGGATTGCCTTTTGTGCGTTGATTTTTGGCAACTTTATGGCGATTTTGGATATTCAAATTGTTGCCAGTTCGTTAAACGAATTACAAGCGGGCATGAGTGCCAGTTCGAGCGAAATAGCATGGGTACAAACCAGTTATTTAATTGCCGAAGTGATCGCGATTCCTTTATCTAGCTATTTATCACGGATGATGTCAACGCGTATTTATTTTGTCATTAGTGCGACAGGATTTGCGTTAGCCAGTTTGGCCTGTGCGTTTGCGTGGAGTTTACCGTCGTTATTAGTGTTTAGAACACTTCAAGGCTTTTTGGGTGGCGGCATGATTCCAACGACCATGGCTGCTTTGTTTATGTTGTTTCCTCCTGAAAAACGCATGATGCCGATTGTGTTAGTCAGTATGGCTTCCACGCTTGCCCCTGCGGTTGGGCCGACTCTGGGCGGCTATTTAACCAATCATTTTTCGTGGCATTGGATGTTTTTGATTAATCTTGCCCCTGCATTGATGATAGCGAGTATCGTTTGGGCGTATTTGGACATTGATAAGCCCGACTGGAAGCTATGGCACGTTATTGATTGGTTAGGCTTGTTAAGCATGGCCTTGTTTTTAGGCAGTTTAGAATATACCCTTGATGAAGGCCCTCGCCATGATTGGTTTGCCGAAGAAGCTGTTGTTATCAGTAGCGTGGTCGGGTTGCTTGGTGGCCTTGTCTTTTTTTGGCGCAGTTTTACCAATGCGAATCCGATTGTTAATTTGCGCGTTTTTGCGAATCGTAACTTCGCCATTGGTTCGGTCATTTCCTTTGTTGTTGGTGTCAGCTTATACGGCATGGTCTATTTAGTGCCGTTATTTTTAGGCAAAGTACGCGGCTTTAACAGCCTGCAAATTGGCGAAATTATGATGGTGATGGGTATTGCTATGTTCATTACCGCACCGCATATTGGCCGATTATCAGCAAAAATGGACACGCGAATATTAGTCGGCATTGGTTTGATTATGGCTTCTACAGGCGTGTGGATGAACTCGCACATGACACCCTTAGCAGGCATGGAAGAGTTGTTTTGGCCGCAAATTTTACGCGGTGTTGGTTTAATGTGCGCCATGATTGTGATGTCGCAATTAGCGTTAAGCACTTTACCAATGAGCGAAATGAAAAACGGCAGTGCCTTGTTTAATCTGACCCGTAATATTGGCGGCGCAATGGGTTTGGCGGTGATTAACACCATTATGGATTGGCGTTATGCTTTTCACTGGCAGCATTTAGCGGCACTCACTGACCCAACACGTGCGCCTGTCCAAGATATGTTAGAGCAGAGTGGGGTATTTTTAGCGGATAACTTGGGCGATAGTGGTCAGCAAGCGGCTATTGCTCTGTTGCAGCAAAAAGTATCTATGCAAGCAACAACATTAGCATTTAATGATATAACCATGCTGTTATCAGGTTTGATTTTAAGTGTGTTGTTATTTTTGCCTTTTATTAAAAAAGCGCAACCGATGATGAAATAGCTGTAGGGGCGAATTTATTCGCCTTTTTTACCGTCATGGGCGAATAAATTCGCCCCTACAATCATCTTGAGTCGTTATGACAATCAATCAATACTACGGCAAAAACGCACTCTACGCTCAAGCGGGCGGCGCGACGGCCATGCTCAATACCTCCGCAGCAGGCGTTATTCAGGCATGGCAACAACACGCGCCTTCTGATGCCGTTTTATATGCCGCGCATGAAGGCATATTAGGCGTATTAGCCGAGCGTTTATTTGATGTCACTCATCTTGCTGAACATAAATTACAGGGCTTAGCGCAAAGTCCCTCGGCAGCGTTTGGCACGTGTCGTCATGTTTTACAGCCTAATGAAGCACAGCGATTAGTTGATGTGTTACGCGCTCATGATATTGGCTACTTTTTTTATAATGGTGGCGGTGGCGCAGCGCGTGCTTGTCAGGATGTACTTGCGGTAGCCGCACAGTTTTCGTATCCCTTAAACGCCATTCATATTCCTAAAACGATAGATAATGATTTGCCTGTGACCGATTGCAGTATTGGTTTTGGTTCAGCCGCCAAATATTTAGCCACTTCATTACGCGAAGCAAGTATGGATTTAGCGTCAGTGGCAAGCAGCTCAAGTAAAGTATTTATCTTGGAAACCATGGGGCGATACAGTGGTTGGTTAACCCTCGCTTGTGGTTTGGCTCTACAACACGATAAAAAAGAAGCTTATCTGTTATTACTGCCAGAATTACCTTTTGATGAGCGTCGGTTTTTAGAGCAAGTAGAGCAAACGATTGTGAGGTATGGTTATTGCGTAGTCGCAGTTGCTGAGGGGGTCGTCGATCAACAGGGTCAAACCTTACACGCGTCAGGTCTGCGAGATGCCGCAGGTGACCGTCAATTAGGCGGTGTTGCTCCAATGTTGGCAGAGTTAATCAGCTCAAAATTAGGCCATAAATGCCATTGGTCAGTGGCGGATTATTTGCAGCGTTCAGCCCGACATTTAGCGTCATTGGTTGACTCAGAGCAAGCCTTAGCGACAGGTCAGGCAGCCGTTACATTGGCGTTGCAGGGGCAAACACATTTTAGTCCGATTATACAACGTCTAACCGATAGCCCGTATCAATGGCAAATTCAGCCTGTGCCCTTAACGGCAGTTGCTGCGCCTGAGCGACGTGTTCCCCGTGAATTTTTGACGGTTGATGGTTGGCAGTTAAGTGAAGCAGGGCGAGCGTATTTATTACCCTTAATTCAAGGGCAAGCACCTGTGGTTTTTGAAGAGGGTTTGCCTTTATATCCGCAGTTGAATTTGCCATTGGTGATGAAAAAGTTGGCAGAATTTGACGTGGTTATTTGATGTCATACATCTAACGTAAGGGCAAGTAATTATTTGCCCCTACCGTTAAACAGCGCGATGATGTGTCGATGCTTGCCGAAATGCAGCAAGTTTGGCTTTGATTTCTTCAAACAGAAAGGGTTTAGATAAAAACTCATTCATCCCTGCTTGCAAGCTACGTTCACGATCTGTTTCAAACGCATTCGCGGTCAGGGCGATAATAAACGGTTGTACTGCTAAGTCCATTGCTCGAATGCAGCGTGTGGCCGTCAAGCCATCCATTTCGGGCATTTGAATATCCATAAAAATAACATCAAAATGATGATCGTTGACTAACGCGATGGCTTCTCGGCCATTGCTAGCGACTTCTGCTTCAATGCCCATTTTAGTGAGAAATTTCCGCATAATGACTAAATTAACGACGTTGTCATCCACCACTAAAACCTTTGGCAGACGTTGATCGAGGGTGTCATTGATAGCGTATGTGACGACTTCAGGCATTTTTTCTGTGATACCAAGCATGACATTAAATGTAAACACCGTCCCTTGTCCTAATTGACTGTTCACACTAATCGTTCCTTTCATGGCTTCAACCAAACGCGCACAAATTGCGAGGCCGAGGCCACTGCCACCGTATTGTCTTGTTGTTGAAGAGTCCACCTGTGAAAATACTTTAAACAAACGATCCATTCGTTCAAGAGGAATCCCAATTCCCGTATCTGCCACCATGACATGAAGCATGAATTTTTTATCAGTGACGGGCGTATAGCTAGCACTGACAACGACTCCGCCGTGAGGAGTAAACTTCAAGGCATTGCCAATTAAATTAGCGATAATTTGCCGTAGTCGGAGATGGTCACCTTCGGCTATTTGAGGCAAGTCAGCCGTGTATTGCCCTTCCAAATAGAGCGATTTTTTTTGCGCGAGAGGACGGTAAAGGCTAAGAATAATGTCGAGTTCTTGCTGGAGTAAAAAAGGACGATGCTCAAGTTCTAATTTACCCGCTTCAATTTTAGAAAGGTCGAGAATGTCATTAATCAGAACCAATAAGGCATCACTGCTGGTACGAATAGCACCAATATAATCCTGCTGTTCGGCATTAAGGGAACTCATTGCCAACAATTGTGCCATGCCAATGATGCCATTGACGGGCGTGCGAATTTCATGACTCATCATGGCCAAAAACTCACTTTTAGCATAAGTCGCTGAGTTCGCTTGTTCTAGTGCTTTTTGTAACTCATTAGTTCTGTTGAATATCTTTGCCTCAAGCTCAACGGTGAGAAGGTGAAGTTGTTGATTGCTGCTTTGCAATTCCTGCGTTCTTTGAGCGAGTAGTTGATCAGCTTTTTTGCGCTCGGTTACGTCACGAATAAAACCCGCAAACAAAGATGTTTCATTCACGAACACATGGGCGAAGGAGATTTCAATAGGGAATTGATGCCCATCAGCATGTAGTCCAAAGGATTCTACGGTACGCCAGTTGAGATTTTTTTTACCTGTGGTTAAGTAGCGATGCATACCCAGAATATGAGCATTGCGTAACGGTATCGGTTGTAAAAAGGTAATATTTTGATGTTTGATGGCACGAGGCTCATAGCCGAAAATAGTACTTAATGCGGGGTTTGCGTACTGTATATTGCCCTCATTGTTTAAGACTAAGACGACATCGGTTGTTGTTTCCCATAATACGCGAAAGCGTTCTTCACTAATCCGTAATGCTGTTTGCGTCAGCGTAAGTTCTTTGATTTGTTGTTGTAAGGCCAGTTCGGCTTGTTTTGCTTTGGTGATGTCTCGAATGGTTGCTTGAACAATGTTTTTACCTGCAATTGTCAGTATGGTGAGTTGGATGTCGCAGGGAAATTCTTCACCATTGAGCCGTTTATGTGTCCATTCAAAAAAATGAGAACCTTCACGCAGGGCAATATTGGCGACTTCACGTGCCTTTTCTGCGGATAGTCTGCCATCAGGTTGATAAGTGGGTGATAAATCGAGAGGGCCAAGCAAGAGAAACTCTGCTTCAGTAGAAACACCAAATAAGGTCAGTGCGGCCTGATTGCCAGAAGTAAATGTTTGCAATGTTACTGGCTCGCTAGTCATGAGCGCATCTTTACTTTGACTGAATAATAAACGATGGCGCTCTTCACTTTCTCGGAGGCGGTCTTCGGCAAGTTTACGTTCAATAGCAATGGCCGCGAGTTGTGCGGAGCTGACAATGGTTTCAATATCATGAGTTGTCGGAGTGTAGATATCGTGATGGTACATCGCAAATGTGCCTAGTATTTGCCCTGTACTATTGATAATGGGTTCTGACCAACAAGAGCCTAACTGTGCGGCGGCTGCTAGGTCTTTATAGTCTTGCCATAAGGGATCAGTTTGAATATCTGAGACAACAATTCGTTTTTTATAGTAGGCTGCCGTGCCGCATGAACCTACGCTTGCACCAATTTCTGCGCCATCAATAGCATTAGTATAAAAAGAGGGGAATGAAGGGGCAGCAGCGACCAATAAACGTTTGCCATCTTCGTCTAATAGTAAAATTGAACAAAGCATCGGGGGATGTGTATGTTCGATAGCGACGACAATCGTGTCTAAAATTTGGTTAATTGGCGCACCCATCATAATCAGAGACAGTACTTCTGTTCTAGATTCATCGCGCATTCTCGTTAATTTTTGCTCGGTAATGTCTTCACAAATGCCTAATAAAAAATCGGTTTTACCATCATGAGGGTTGATAATGGGGACTTTTTTAGTATGTAATAACATGATGCCGCGACTTTGAGTTTGGCTTTTTTCTTCAGCAATATCAATCACTCGTTGTTCTTGGGCAACACGTTGGTCGTCCGCTAAAAAAATATCGGCTTGTTCTTTAGGCCATAAGTCATGTGTTGTTCTGCCAATAACCGTCTCTTTCGGGACTTCAAAAATGGCTTCAGCGGCTTTATTCCATTCAGTGATACGAAAATCATCACGAGCATTTTTTACAAACATGGCGATGGGAATATTGTCGATTAAGGTATGCAAAAACGAGGTTTGTTTTTCCAGTTGAGTGACTTTGGTTTCAAGTAGGGTATTGCGGGATTCTAACTGAGCGATAGTTGACTTTAACTCATCAACTGCTGCGGCCATGTCGATGCTCTCACCAAGTGACTTGATTGATACGGGGGATTTATTTGAATTTTTTCCCATGTCGTATGTTTCCCTACACAGTGAGCGATGAACCTAATATCTTTATTTTTATTAAAAGCGATAAATGGATGACATGTAGAGCCTATACCTCAAGTACCCTGATTGGCAATCTTATTTTATGGGGCGAAACGAGTGAAAATTTCACCTAAAACAAAGCCGACGAAAGTCGGCTTTGTTTTATCTTAAAACACGAAAGCGTTAAGCTTGATGTTCTTTAGCCAAAATTTCAGCGACGGTTAACGCAGTCATATTGACAATTCGACGTACTGTTGCCGATGGTGTCAAAATATGAACAGGTTTCGCCGAACCTAACAAAATTGGGCCAATGGTGACACCACTACCCGATGCTGTTTTTAATAGGTTAAACGCAATGTTCGCCGCATCTAACGTCGGCATTACTAACAAGTTAGCGTTGCCTGTTAAGTTAGAATTTGGGAACGCATCACGACGAATTTCTTCATTCAGTGCGGCATCACCATGCATCTCACCATCGACTTCTAACTCAGGCGCATTCGCACGAATCAAGGCATAGGCTTGACGCATTTTAATGGCACTGGCGGTGTTTTCTGTACCAAAGTTAGAGTGCGATAACAACGCAGCTTTAGGCACAATACCAAAACGACGAATTTCTTCAGCCGCTAGCAACGTCATTTCTGCAATTTGCGCGGTAGTTGGCTCAGGGTTAACGTAAGTATCAGCAATAAATAAATTGCGATCTTCGGTCATTAACACATTCATGGCATAGAAGTTTTGCGCATTTTTATTGAGACCAATAATTTGCGAGACATAATCTAAATGCAAATGGTAATGGCCAAATGTGCCACAAATCATGCCATCCGCTTCGCCAAAATGGACTAACAATGCGCCAATCAAGGTACTACGACGACGAACTTCACGCATTGCCAATTCAACGCCCATACCACGACGGCACATTAAATCATGGTAATAATTCCAAAATTCACTGTAACGGGGCAGGTTGTCTTGGTCAATCAATGTAAAGTCTTGGCCAGCACGAATGCGTAGGCCCAAGGTCTCAATTTGACTGTTAATTGTCGATGCTCGCCCAACCAATAACGGATGCGCTAAACCTTCATCAGCAACAATTTGTACCGCACGTAATACTCGCTCATCTTCACCTTCACAAAAAACAATACGCTTATTCGGTGCGGATTTCGCTTGAGCAAAAACAGGCTTCATAATAAATGCCGAGTTATAAACAAACTCAGACAATTTTTGACGATATGCATGGAAGTCTTGAATAGGGCGAGTGGCAATACCAGAGTCCATTGCTGCTTTAGCAACGGCAGGTGCAATTTCCATAATCAAGCGTTGGTCTAAGGCTTTAGGAATAATGTATTCTGGGCCAAAACTATTTGGCTCGCCATAAGCGGCGGCTTCATCACGTTCAACATGAGCCATACGCGCAATAGCATGAACGCTGGCAATTTTCATCGCTTCATTGATGGTGGTTGCACCCACATCTAATGCCCCTCTAAAAATATAGGGGAAACATAAGGCGTTGTTGACTTGATTCGGGTAGTCCGAACGACCTGTCGCAATAATGGCATCGTTACGTACAGCCTTAATTTCTTCAGGCATGATTTCAGGTGTGGGGTTGGCTAAGGCAAAAATAATCGGACTAGCCGCCATCGTTGCTACCATGTCACGCGTGACAATACCTGCTGTCGATAAACCTAAAAACATATCCGCACCGACTAAAACATCCGCTAAGGTGCGGGCATTCGTTTCTTGCGCGTATTTGGCTTTACTGTCATCCATTGCCCGACCAAAATGTAAAACACCTTTCGAGTCAGCAACAAAAATGTTTTCACGCTTTGCGCCAATGGCACACAATAAATCTAAACAGGAAAGAGCCGCAGCACCTGCACCTGAACAGACAATTTTAATGTCGCCAATATTTTTATTGACGATTTTGAGTGCGTTTAATAAACCCGCACCGACAATAATCGATGTGCCATGTTGGTCATCATGAAAGACAGGGATTTTCATGCGTTCACGGAGTTTCTTTTCAATATAAAAGCATTCAGGGGCTTTAATATCTTCTAAGTTAATACCGCCAAACGTCGGCTCTAAAGAGGCAATAATTTCGACTAATTTGTCAGGGTCACGTTCGTCAATCTCAATGTCGAATACGTCAACACCCGCAAACTTCTTGAACAATACGCCTTTGCCTTCCATAACAGGTTTGGAAGCCAATGGGCCAATATCACCCAAACCTAATACCGCCGTACCATTACTAATCACCGCGACTAAATTGCCGCGAGCGGTATAACGGGAGACGCAACTAGGGTCTTTTTCGATTTCTAAACACGGCGCAGCCACACCGGGGGAATAGGCGAGGGCTAGGTCGCGTTGATTGGTTAACTGTTTGCTCGGCGTGACCGAAATTTTGCCGGGATGTGGAAATTCATGATAGTCCAAAGCGGCTTTGTATAATGCCTCATCCATAATATTTCTCGCTGCTATAAAAGCTTCAATAATAGAGTACCGATAGAGATAGACCATTCTGTCTCAAATCAGAAAAAATAAAACCCACGCATAAACACTGCGAGAGTCAAAAAAGTGGTGTGAATATAACACTGTGCGCGTCGCGGTTGGCAGCAGTCGCGCTAAAAAAACGATTCTTTCCCTTTGGTGAGGGACAATCCAGCGGATTGCAGTGATTAAGTAGCCCTAGGGTGGCGGGCGTGGCTTAAAGACTGAAAGAGAGTGACGGGGGTATGTTTGACAAAAATACTATGCTTACAGGCACTTGGCAAGGGACAAAGCTCAGACATTAATAGCAAAGACTCTATTTGAGGATATTTGTCAGGTAATATCCCTATGGAGTTGCGTTATTTGGTTAATCCTGTTGAACGCATTTCATCAAAATGCCGATAAAAACAGGTAAGCTATACATTTTTAGGACTTACACGGTTATCGCTTATTTGCTCACATTTCAGCCTCTTTATGTTCGCAAAACGCGCTAATCGCGATGCGATGCATAAGTCCTGATTCTCACCACTTTAGCATTGGAAAATAAAGCTCATGGATAATCTGATTTCACCCAAAGCTGATGCTCTGTTAAACGCCCATATTCAGTATGTTTTGCAACAATTAAAACCTGCTAACCTACAAGCGACACTCATTACTGAAATTGATTTAATTCTCGCAAATGCGCCTTTAATTACACTTAATGAAGCCGTTACACCCAAAATGATTAAAGACACGGTTCATCGTTACGCAGTGGAGTTGGAGTTGGGCGGCGGCGTTTTTGACATCATTGGTGACATCGCCCGTACTGTTTATAATCATGAAATTCATCAAAAAACGACACTTAATGATTTAATATCAGACAGACAGTTGACTGATATTTTAGATAAAATCTTAGAAATGAACGACTTTCGTGAGCGCATTATTCGTGAGTTAGTCGCTAATCCAATGTATAGCTCATTAGCATCGGATGTCTTGTATCATGGCATTCGTGGTTATGTCTGGCAGAGTGCCGTCGGTAGTGGTGGTGCGGGCACAAAATCATTGATCAAGTTTAGTCAAACGATGTTAAGCAAAGCTCCTGTGGGTTTTGAAGAGTTAGTCGAGTCTAATTTGCGTCGTTATATTCAAAAAAGCATTAGTGCTGTATTGATGGAAAGTGAACATTTTTTACTGCGGATTGATGCTGAAAAACTGCGCGATACCTTGCTTGATATTTGGCATGAGCTAAAAAAACACAAAGCCAGTTTAGCGCACCAGTTTTTAACAAGCCTAGATGTAGAAGAATTTTTGGTGATGTTTTATGAGTTTTGGCGCGAATTTCGCCAAACGGAATATTTTAACGTCTTACTGAACTCTGGGATTGATGCCTTTTTTAATCGCTACGGTGATACGACATTAGATGTTTTGTTAGAAGAGGTCGGCATTCAACGAGAAATGTTAGTGGCGGATGCGCTACGTTTTGCTCCACCTATCTTGGCGATGATGAAAGGTAAAGATTTATTAGTACCGATGATTAGAGCGCATTTAGAGGACTTTTACCGTTCTGATGCAGTCGCAAACATTTTGGCAAGCATGGAATAACTGATTTATGCTAAGGGCAGAGGACATCATGCGCTCTGTTCTATAGCGTTCACTTAACTACCAAGTAAACAAAATAAGCTGACTGAGCCAGCCAATACTGCCGCCGTTGTTAACCAAAGCCAAGCTGACGACTCGCGATCTTTAGCGACTAAATGTGCAGGACGAATGTCGGGATGTTCTTGCTCGTAGGCTTCTACCAGCATCTTGGCCGCCTTGAGATCAAGTGATGTTTCGTTACGAACAATCTTGATAGCCTGAATTTTTTGACCTAATGCTAAGGCACCAATGGCCGATAACGGTAGGCGAACGGTGTAGTGTGTATTATCCATAATAAGTGCTCCTTTTGAAATTCCGATATATTACAATATGTTAGTGATTAAAGAGCGTTAACTATTGACCTTGTTCGATAATAGTAGCACTCGTTTTAGGAGCTGTCTGTTAGTGAACTATGCCATTTGTGTCAACTTTGTCACAAGTGATGAAGAAATCAAAGTGTTTCAATCATGTTTATAATGCCGCAAGTTTTTTATTAATGGTGGCGGTATCGACAAAATTAGGATCAAATTTACCGCCAAGCCATTTTTGCATTGCTTGATATTCGGGGTCTTGTGGGTTTTTTAACACTTCACGCAAATGATAATAACCGCCAATGCCACCACAGTCTTCAGGTGGACACGCGCCACTGGCATGAGTGCATGTTGGTTTAATGCTATCGCTCGGTAAAATCTTTTCTAATACCAGTGCGTGTTCCCAGTTATCACCCATATCATAAATGTACGTCAACTTGTCTCTGACTGTCGTTAATAGTTCATTGAGTTTGACTTTATCAGAGGGATACATGCCATTGTTATCTTCGGGGAATACTTCGCCAAAAGAAGCTTCTTCGTGGTCAAAAGCATACATGTGTCGATTCTGCCAACCCATTGCTGTTTGGATAATATCATGCAATAAATCTAAGGTAATGGTCGATGGAACATTGATGCGTCGCCAAATAATAGGGCTGCTATCCGTGAGCGTGATTTTAAGTTGGTAGAGTTTTGCTTTGGCGGCCATATTGGGTTCGTCGTGTTAAGAAAGAGTAATTTGTTTGAGTTGCTGAATAAATAAATCAAAACTCAGGGATTGTTTAATGGTATTTTCGATATGCGATTTTTTAAGAAAAGGCTGGCTGATACGGTTATAGCAAGAGTAATTTTTTTGGTATTTGATGGCAGTATTCTTAAATAAAAAATCTAAGGCTTTTTCACAATTGACAATTTTTGGTGATGCGGGCGGTTTGGTTTGATAATGTGCTAATAACCAGCATTCTAATGAGTGAATACAAATACAGAAAATAATTTTATCGGCGTATTTGCTGAAACTATCGTTATATCGTTTATTAATTTCGGCAATAAGCCGTTGTTTAATCAAGTCATAAAATTCGTGCTGCTGATGTTGCGCTAAGGACATTGGGCTTACACCAAAGTTTTTTTGCTCGCAAATGTCTGTATCTATTTGAATAATTAAATAATCGTGATTATCAGCAGCGTCTATAAAATCTGTTGCTTGTAAGTAGGTTAAAACCTGCTCCCAGCCGCCAAATGAGTCGCTAGCTTGTTTTTGACTGGTTTCATCTAATACAGGTTGGAGTTGATAGATGTCGTCATCGTCAATATCTAAATAACCACAGATGATATTTTCAATAACAATATAGTCAGTAATCCCTTCACAAATTAATCCAATTTTCATCTGCTTTTATCCCTAGAAGTTTTTAGGTAGTCCGCCTAAATAACCGCGTAAAAAAGCTTCTGATAATCGAATCGGTTCGCCTGTCGATGATTTGGGTTTATCTGCAAGTGTGAGCGTTTTGAAGCGTGTATGTCCTTGTTTATTGCGCGAAGCAACAAAGAGTTTTTGTTCTTCATCGCCTAAATCTACGCCATCTAAAATGGCAGGATTATGAGTTGTTACAAAGACTTGTTTGTCATATTTCTTAGCTAATTCAACCAATTTTTTAATTAACACGGTGCAAAGTTTAGGGTTAAACGAAGCATCAATATTATCAATCGCGAATATTTTCGGTGTGTATTGCGAGCAAAATAACGCAGCATAAAATAAAACGAATAAAAAGCCTTCGTTAGCACTACGTTGGTCAAATAGCGTGGTGAGGTATTTATCTTTAATGCTGACTTTATCTTCCATGCTGGATAAGTCTTTAGGTACGTCGATGGTTTCAAACCAGTCAAATAATTCAAGGCAATTTAATACGTCTTGAAAAGCGGCAGGTTCGCTTTCTTGCATAACTTTTAACAGTTTTAATAAGCCTTCACCGTTAATGCCAAGCGGTTCTATTTGACCTTCACGGTAGAAGTTACGGAGGGCTGTGTTTTCGGGGGAGTATATTATTATATTTCCCATAAATTTATCAGGTGACCAATTATCCATTTCTCTTGATGATTTTTCTCTTGAGAGTGTAGATTTTCTTATAAACTCTCCTTTGTATGGAGGCCGTTTTAATGTTTTTTCATGACTGTCTAATATACTAAAAGCCTTGTTTAACGCTTCCTCTAGGTTTAACTTTTCTATAGGTAAATATTGATGGGATTTCTCCATGTCACTAGGATTAATTGTTGTTGTTTTTTTAGTGATGTTAATACCATTTGTTTGGTATGAAATTTCAATTTTTGGTGTAAAGTAATAGATTGATTGGCTGTCATTTTTTATTTTTAGTGTTGTTTTATTCTTATTAAATTGGATCGTGATAGTAATTGTTTGACTTGGTTGATTTTTAAATGCGGAAAAATAATGTATTGGATTTACTACTCTTATACCACGAGAGAAAAGAAATTCATGTTCAATATGATTTTTTATCCCAGCCGAAAAGATAGCTATACTTTCCAAAAAATTACTTTTCCCCGCGCCATTCTCCCCAATAATGACATTAAATCGGCCAACATCCATTTCAAGTTCTTGAATAGACTTATAGTTTTCTATTTTGACCGATTTAATCATCACATTCACTCAATGTGTAGGGGCGAATTTATTCGCCAACAGATAAATGAAGCGAATAAATTCGCCCCTACAGTTGTTACAAGTTTTTCAACTTCTCTAACTGCTCTTGCAACTTAGCTTGTGCCGTTTTGGCATCAGCTAAGCGCGTTTGCTCTTGCGCAATCACGGCGGCAGGTGCTTTGGCGGTAAAGCTTTCATTGCTGAGTTTGCCACCAATACGCGCCACTTCTTTGTCTAAACGGTCGATTTCTTTGCTTAAACGAGCAGCTTCGGCATCTTTGTCAATAAAGCCTTTTAATGGTACTAACACCGCCATATTGCCCACTAAAGCGGTGGCGGCGGGGGGTAAATCAGCATCAAAAGCCAATACGTCTAGGCTCTCTAAACGCGCTAAAAAGCGCAGTTGTGAGCTATAACGCTGCAAACGCTGTTGGTCGGTAGCACTGCTATTATGGAACAACACAGGCAACTGTTTGCTTGGTGAAATATTCATCTCACCACGAATATTACGAATACCTGCAATCACCGATTTCAACCATTCAACATCCGCTTCGGCTTCAAGATTGATTTTGCTGTTATCGGCGACAGGATAGGCTTCGAGCATAATGCTTTCGCCTGTTTTGCCAACCAACACTTTCACGCGCTGCCAAATTTCTTCGCTAATGTACGGCATAATCGGGTGCATTAACCGTAACATTGCTTCGAGCACACGCAACAAAGTACGACGTGTACCTGCTTTAGCGGCTGGACTGCTGTCACCATTCAAGACTGGTTTGCTTAGTTCTAAATACCAATCACAGTATTCATTCCAAACAAATTCATAAATCGCTTGGGCGGCTTGGTCAAAACGGTAGCTGTTAAATGCCTCGGTGACTTGTAATTCGGCACGTTGTAAACGGCTGATAATCCATTCATCGGCAACGCTTAACTCAACGTTGTCATGATTAACTGCAACATCGTGACCTTCGCAATTACTCAAGACAAAACGGGCAGCGTTCCATAGTTTATTGCAGAAGTTACGATAACCTTCTAAACGACGCATATCCCAATTAATGTCACGACCTGTCGAGGCGAGGGCGGCTAAGGTAAAGCGTAGCGCATCTGTACCGTGAGCATTAATGCCTTCAGGGAATTGTTGTTGCGTGCGTTTGGCGATAGCGGCAGCTTTGTCGGGTTGCATCATGCCGCTGGTGCGTTTTTCTAATAGGCTGTCGAGACCAATACCATCAATCATGTCGATAGGGTCAATGACGTTACCTTTCGATTTCGACATTTTTTGCCCTTGTTCGTCCCGAATCAAACCCGTTACATAGACGGTTTTGAACGGCACTTGTGAGCTGCCATCAGGATTCTTCATAAAGTGCATGGTCATCATCACCATACGCGCCACCCAGAAGAAAATAATGTCAAAGCCTGTCACTAAAACATCGGTCGGGTGGAAAGTGCGTAATTCTTCGGTGTCGTTTGGCCAGCCTAAGGTGGAGAATGTCCACAACGCGGAGGAGAACCAAGTATCTAAGACATCGTCATCTTGTTTTAGGGAGATGTCTTCGCCCAATTGATGTTTAGCACGGACTTCGGCCTCGTTGCGGCCAACATAGACTTCGCCCGTCGCGACGTTGTACCAAGCAGGAATACGATGTCCCCACCATAACTGCCGCGAAATACACCAATCTTGAATATCTCGCATCCAAGAGAAATACATATTTTGGTATTGTTCAGGCACAAACTTAATTCGGCCATCTTCGACCGCTTCAATCGCTGGTTTGGCCAATTCTTTCGCCGAGACATACCATTGGTCGGTCAACCACGGCTCAACAATCACGCCTGAACGGTCACCGCGTGGTGCTTTCAGTTTGTAAGGTTCGATTTTCTCTAACCAACCTTCTTCTTGCGCTTGTTTCACCAGTTTTTTACGCGCAACAAAACGCTCTAAACCTGCGTATTCTGTTGGGGCGGTTTCTGTGGATAACAAAGCAAAAGTATTGGCCGCCATCACTTCAAAATGGGCTAAAACATTCGCGTCTTTGTCAAAAATATTAATCAGTGGCAGTTCGTGACGTTTGCCTAATTGAAAGTCATTAAAATCATGAGCAGGGGTGATTTTGACACAGCCTGTACCAAAAGCTTTATCGACATACGTGTCGGCGACAATCGGCACCAAACGGCCAGTAATCGGCAAACGAATGTTTTTGCCAATCAAATGTTGGTAGCGTTCGTCTTCGGGATGTACGGCAATAGCCGTATCACCTAAAAGAGTTTCAGGGCGAGTGGTAGCAACGACTAAATGGGTGCTGCCATCTTCCAAAAAGTATTTGAAATGCCACATTGAGCTATTTTCTTCTTCGCTAATCACTTCGAGGTCAGAAATAGCGGTGTGTAGTTTTGGATCCCAATTGACCAAGCGTTTACCACGGTAAATCAGGCCGTCTTCATATAAACGAACAAACACTTCTTGTACGGCATTTGATAAGCCTTCGTCCATGGTAAAGCGTTCGCGTGTCCAATCGACACTTGCGCCCATACGACGAAGCTGTTGCGTAATTGTGCCGCCTGAAATCGCTTTCCAATCCCACACTTTTTTAATGAATTCGTCGCGGCCTAAATCGTGGCGGTTTAAACCTTGCGCAGCTAATTGACGTTCAACGACCATTTGCGTGGCGATACCTGCGTGGTCTGTGCCCACTTGCCATAAGGTTTTTTTGCCTTGCATGCGTTGATAACGAATCAGCGCGTCCATAATCGTGTCTTGAAAGGCATGACCCATGTGCAACGAGCCTGTGACGTTCGGTGGTGGAATCATAATGCAGTAGGGTGTGCCATTGCCTTGCGGGGCAAAATAACCGTTAGCTTCCCATTGTTGATACCAGCGACGTTCACTTTCGCTCGCGTTAAAGCTTGCTTCCATTGTCATATCAAATACCTAAGAGCAAATAATGAGTAAAATTTGGGGCAAATAATAACAGAAAAATAGAGATTTCGGGTTTGTTGGATGAGATGAAGGGGGATGATGTTTATTGTAGAGGCATTGCAACGGCTGGGTTGAGTTACACAACCCAGCACTTGGCTAATCTTAGACGTTGGATTTATTACACTCTTCAAAATCTCAAACTAAACCCTTCTCCACCAAGTAATTCTTATACGTCTCACGCACACCCGTTTTTAATAATTTACCTGTTGCCGTATGCGGTAATTCATCAACAAAGACCACAACATCAGGCAATTGCCATTTCGCGACTTTATCACTCAAAAAGGCAATGACTTCGGCTTCTGTAACGGTTGCGCCTTCTTTGCGAATTGCCAATAACAACGGGCGTTCATCCCATTTCGGATGATAAACACCAATCACACAGCATTCTTTAAGGGCAGGGTGGCCAACGGCAGCATTTTCTAAATCAATGGAGCTAATCCATTCACCGCCCGACTTAATCACATCTTTAGAGCGGTCAACGATTTGCATGGTATTTTCAGCATCAATCGTGGCGACATCACCGGTATCAAACCAACCATCAACAAAGGATTTTTTATCATCATTCAAATAATACGCACTGACCACCCACGCACCACGCACTAATAAACGACCAAAAGCTTTACCATCACGCGGCAAGTCTGTGCCTGCATCATCGACAATTTTCATCTCAATGCCATACACCGCACGACCTTGTTTTAATTGCTTTTGATAGCGTTGTTCTAAGGGCATTTTCGCCATTGCCCGCGTCATGCTGTTAACTGTGCCGAGTGGGCTGAGTTCAGTCATACCCCATGCGTGAATCAAAAAGGCATCGTGTTTTTCTTGAAAGGCTTTAATCATCGACAAAGGCGCAGCAGCTCCACCCACGACGACATTTTTAACCGATGTTAAAGTCGCGCCAATTTGGTCAAGATAGTTTAAGAGTCCTAACCAAATCGTTGGCACACCTAGCAATAAATTAGCTTGTTCGCCATTAATCAATTCGTAAAGTGACGCGCCGTCCATGCCATGTGCAGGGAAAACAATTTTTGCCCCTGTCATAGTCGCAGCATAAGGTGTACCCCATGCGTTAACGTGAAACATGGGCACAACAGGTAACAACACGGTGTCATTAGTGATGTTTAAAGCATTGTTTTGTACCGAAGCAATGGTATGTAAAACAGTGGAGCGATGTGTGTACATGACACCTTTAGGATGGCCTGTTGTGCCTGATGTGTAACACAACGCAGCATCACAATTTTCGTCCAATAATGGCCAAGTAAACTCGGTGGACATATCGGCAATTAACTCTTCATAACAGATTAAATTGGTCAGCTTACTGCTGGTTGGCATATGGGCTTTGTCAGTCAAAACGACAATACCTTCGACCTTGCTGATATGACTAGCAACGGCTTCAAGCAACGGCACAAAGGTTAAATCAACAAAGATAAAGCGGTCGGCAGCATGATTGACAATATAAATAATTTGTTCAGGAAATAAGCGTGGATTGATGGTATGGGCGACAGCACCCATGCCCGATACGCCAAAATACAACTCGTAATGACGATATGTATTCCAAGCCAATGTGCCAATACGGTCACCGACCTTAATGCCTAGTTTTTGAGTTAAAGCATTGGCTAATTGTTTAGCGCGAGCAGCCGCTTGGCCGTAGGTATAACGAAAAATACCGCCTTCAACTTGGCGGCTAACAATTTCAGCATTGGGGTGGGTGACGATAGCGTGTTCGATTAACGATGAAATTAATAACGGTTGTTGCATCATGCTCATTATAGTTTTCTCGAGTTGATAAATATAAAGGGCGACTATACAACTGTCTTTTGTGTAGAGCGAGTGGGGGAAGTGTTTTTTATTGTTGATGGTGGTTTATTGCATAAATGATGTTTTGTATAAATTAAAAAACGTCAAAGACATAAGTTGTCGCCATGTAGCTAAAAAAGCCATTTCATTGGAGTGAAAATAAGACAGATTACGCTATTATGGCGTTCGTTTTTACATGATGAGGGATTAAGTAATGAGCGATTTAACAACGAGTTATATTGATGATTTAAAACAAAAAATGGCTTCTCATTGTCGTGAGGCTGATTATATTACATGGCAAAAACAAGATCAGCCAAGTCCATACACAAGCCGATTAGGAGGCAAAATTGCGTGGGCAAGCCATACGCCATATCCACAGTGTCAGCAACAGCCATTGGTTTTTTTAGCGCAAATTAATTTTGCCGAAATGCCACCAATTAAAGGCTATCCCACGCAAGGATTGTTGCAGTTTTTTATTGCTGATGATGATTTGATGGGGTGTTCTTTTGAAGGTGGCGCACCAGTCCAACATGAAAATAGTTCTTATCGGGTCGTTTATTGGCATGATGTGAGTCAATTAGATGTATTGCTAGAGCCTGTTGTTGCTGAGTATAGTCCTCATCGTCCAGAGCAAGCGTATGTGATGCAATTTGAGTGGGCCAAACAACCGCTAAGCATTCATGATGTGGCTTTTGAGCAAATTATGGGTCAATCCATCTATCATTTACCCATGCCGGAAGGTGTTGATGATGAGGATGTGTATGATGAGTTACAAGAAGCAGCATTATGGACAAGCCAAGTAGGTGGCTATGCGGAATTTACGCAAGAAGATCCAAGAGCAGTGGATTCACCATTAGTTCTATTATTGCAGCTTAGCTCGGATGATAAAGCAGAGATGATGTGGGGCGATTCAGGGATTGCTAACTTTTTTATAGATCCTGATGACTTAGCTAAAGCTGATTTTTCGAGGGTGCTTTATAATTGGGACTGTTGCTAGTACGTGTAGCAAATGTAGAGTCAATTTGACAAAGCAAACCCATTTTTCTTGGGAGTGGATAAAGAAGTCACAGCTTTTATCCACTCACATTTTCACTATCTCATTAACGCACTGGAAACGCTTGGCTAATCGTTCTTGTCACATTCACAAAGCCCAAAAAGCCTTCAGGTGCTAATGACTTACCTGTGTTCAAAAACGCTACCGAAATATCACGCGCAGGATCAGCCCAACACAAAATATTAATAAAACCTAAATGGCCAAAGGCTTGAGCAGTATTAAAACCAAACATACTCCAAAGTTTTTCACCGCGCATAAAACCCGCAGAAAAACGAATCGGGGCTTTCATCGAACCATCAAATTGTAACTTACCACCCCGCGTGGCATTGGCAACAGTGATGGGTTTAAAAACGGCTTTTCCTTGCCATTGACCGCCATCCAGCAACATTTGATAAAAACGACAAATTTCTTCGGCACTGCTATAAATATTTGCCGCAGGCACCACCGCAGATAAGCCTTCGGGTGTGTTGATAGCAGCAGTAATTTCTTGCTCGCCTAAACCTAACATTTGCTTGAGCATTTGCGTGGCTAAAAATACTTTTTTCGGCCCTGTGGAATGGCTCAACGCCACTTCATGACGACGTTCTTCATCAACTCCATAAGTAAAATGCTCACAACCTAAGGGTTCAGCCAAGATGCGTTTCAGTAGCGTCGGTAAACTTTCGCCCGAGGCTTTTTGCGCAATCGCCCCTAAAATATAACCTGCGGTAGTGGCGTGATACGCTTGTCCGCCTTGAGGTGTATCCATTGGAGGAGATTCAGATAACACTTTGACGACCGCATCAAAATCAAACATGAGTGACGGGCTAGCATTTTCGATCGGCATGACGCGAATGCCTGCGCGATGCGTTAATAAGTCATAAATCGTGGTCAGATGTTTGCCATGTGAGGCGTATGCAGGCAAATAATCACTGACGCAGTCATACAGTCCGACTTTTCCTTCTTCAATCAGTTTATGAATTAACATCGCGGACACGGCTTTAGAGCCTGAAAACAAACAGATAGGGGTATCGGCACTGGCTAGTTTGCTGCCGTCATCAAGTGATTCACCAACAGCACCAACATGGCTATAACCAATACCCCGACTCAAAACGATTTTGCCACGATGACGAATCACTAAGGTAATAGCAGGGTGTAAACCCGTTTGATAATACGATTGTACACTTTGCCAAATGCGTTCAATATTTTCTGAGGGTAAACCCACGCTTTCAGGTGCGCATTCTCGGTCATGATTGATGGTGGTAATAGAGGCTAAATCGGTGGGTACGGCCATACGGCGACCACCTGTTTTCATTTGTGGCAATAAGGCGTTGATACGGTCGGAAAGCATAAAAATCTCTGTAATAGCTAGGGGCGAGTTGGGTCTTTAGGGTAAGTTTATCTCGCACAGGTACTCATTGTCGTGTGAATCCTAAGTCCCGAGTTGACCATAATAATCACGGATTTGCCGACGAAATACTATGATATTTTTTGTCGATGGTAGTGGTGTTCTTTTGATGGTGGAGTTATCACTGTAGTATGATAACTCCACGAGGTACAACACAAATAAAAATAACTTATGAAAAGGCAAGCCCAAACCTTATGTCAGACTTGTATTCTATTCCGCCTTATATTGCCATTACCCTTGTTGATTGGGGGCTGATGCAAGGTATTAGCAAATCCAGTATGGCAGAGGCGTTGTCTCTTGGTGACGTTAGGGAGTTATCTGCCGGAAAATGCCAACTCTCGGCTAACGATTACGAGCTGTTACTCACGCTACTATATCAACAAACGGGTCAACAGCAATTGGGTTTGCTGATTGGCGCAAGTATTAATATTGCCGATTATGGTGTCTTGGGTCATGCCATGTTGAGTGCGGCCACGGTGGGCGAGGCGATTCATTTAGGCTTAGAGTATTATCGTTTAACCAGTAGTTTCATGACCTTAACGTCGTCAATAGATGATGAGAACTTTCATATTACTGCACGGTTAGATTATGACTTGGCAGCCATTCGCCAGTTTGCCCCCGAAGAGTTATTACTCGGTTTAACCCAAGTGGCACGGCAATTATTGGGTGAAGATTTTTCGCCAGTTACTGTGCATTTTAATACCGCCAAGCCCGATTATAGTGACGATTTAGCGCATTTTTTTCGCTGTCCCATAGTGTTTGAGCAAGAACTTTGCCGCTTTGTCTTAGCAAAAAATCTTTTATCGTTACCGTTAAAAACAGCCAACGCGCTTACGGCAAGTCAATTGCTACGCTTGTGTCAAAGTTTATTGCAAGCAAATCAATCAAAAACCGAAGATGACTTAGTAATTAAAGTACAGGCGGTGATTAAAGCCAAAGTCAATGTGTGGCCAACAATGGTGACGGTGGCGAAAGTATTAGGACTGTCAGAGCGTACTTTACGCCGACGTTTGGAGGCATTAGGCACAGATTATCAGCAACAAGTTGATTTAGTGCGCCAGCAATTGGCCAAGCAACTGATTGCTAATCGTCAGGTCAGTATCGAGCAAGTGGCGGCAGTGTTGGGCTATAGTGAGGCCGCAAGTTTTCGGCGAGCATTTCATCGTTGGTTGGGGATGTCACCACAGTTGTTTCGGCAACAGGCGATAATTGGCCGCTAATATCCCCCTAGTGTCCGTCAGTGTCCTTGTTCAATGACTGTATTCTCTTTAGTCTATGCCTAGAATGGTTTGTCAAAAGACAGGGGTTTCAATATGAAAAAATTACGACTGACATTAGTGTGTGCCGTACCGTTATTATTGTTATTAACCGCCTGTGGCTCAAAACCTGCATTAGCTCCTGTCACTTTAACAGAGCAGCAAAACAAATTATTTCAACAAAGTTGCCAAACGTGCCATGCCAATGCGGCATCGCCAGCTCCACAAATGGGTGATATAAAGGCATGGGAAAAACGTGTCGAAAAAGGCTTGCCCGTATTAGTGCAAAACGCCATGCAAGGTTTTAATGCCATGCCGGCGGGCGGTATGTGTACCATCTGTACGCCTGACGACTTTGAGGCCATGATTCGCTATATGGCAACAGCACAAACAAAAACTAAATAACAATTAGAGAAAAACATGGTTAACCGTCGTCAATTTTTAAGTCTCACTGCTGCAACGGGTGTAGGCGTGTTATTGCCTGCCTGTCATAAACAATCTGCGCCCGTCTTACCTGTTAAGGACGCTAACGGACATTATTTATGGCAAAACTGGTCGGGTAGTGAACATGCTTACCCAAGCCAACGTGTCGCACCCAATAATATTGATGAGTTAAAACAAGTCATTGCCTCTGCACCAACGCCTATTCGTTGTATTGGCGCAGGACATTCTTTTAATGGTCAATGCACCACTGACGGTACGTTATTGGCCTTAGATAATTTTTCGGGTTTAGTTGGCCATAATAATTTAGAGTATTTGGCGACGGTCAAAGCAGGAACACGTTTACAGCAACTAGGCAAACTGTTAGAAGATGTTGGTCAAGATATGGTCAATATCCCCGATGTCAATAAACAAACTTTAGCAGGCGCAATTGCCACAGGGACGCATGGCAGTGGTCATGGTTTGCCTGCCTTACATGGTCGTGTGCAAAGTTTTAGATTGTTGACGCTGCAAGGCCAAGAGATGAATTGCAGTGCCAGCGAAAATGCCGAGATTTATCATGCTGCATTAGTCGGTTTGGGTGCATTTGGTATTGTCACGGAATACACGCTGGAGAATTGGCCATTAGCTCATACCGAACGCCAAGTAACAATGTTGCCGCTAGAACAAATGTTGACAGAGTGGCCAGCTCAATACGCTAAAAATCGCAATGCCGAATTCTTTTATATTCCGTTTACGGGCTTGGCAATGCGCATACTGCACAATCAAACCGATAAAGCGGTGACGGCGCGTGGTGAAGATAAAGACATGGAATCGTTGATGGACTTAAAAAAGTTGCGGGATTATGTCAGTTGGTCGCCGTCGTTGCGTCGTCGTGTCGCTAATATGGTGGCGGATAATCACGGTACAGAATACGCGGTTGATTATGGTTGGAAGTTGTTAGCCTCTGAACGCTCGGTACGTTTTCACGAAATGGAATACCATTTGCCGTTAGATGCACAGTTGGATGCGTTGAAGGAAGTGATTGCTGTTATTGAGACCCAACGCCCTGATGTCTTTTTTCCTATCGAAGCACGCGTGATTAAAGGCGATGACAGAGCATGGTTATCGCCGTTTTATCAACGTGATACAGGCTCAATTGCCGTTCATGCTTATTATGAAGATGATTATAAGTTTTTATATGAGTTAGTAGAACCCATTTTGAAAAAGCATGGTGGCCGACCTCATTGGGGCAAGCTGCACTCGTTAACCGAAAAAGATTTTGTGCAGTTATATCCGCAGTGGCAACAAGTGAAAGCGATACGCCAACAATTAGACCCGCAAGGAAAGCTAGTTAATCCTTATCTCAAAAGAGTGTGGGGAGTTTAACCGTAGGAGCGAATTTATTCGCCAAATTTAATAACTAAGGCGAATAAATTCGCCCCTACAGGGAAAAGGGATGAGGAGTATTCATGAATATTTCTAGAAGAACAGCCATCGCCAGTGGAGTTGTAGGTGCAGTAGCTATCACATGGGGAATCAAACCCACAGATCACGGTGCGCCACACAACGACTACTTTAAAAAGCTGACGCAATTATTAACGTCAGCAGGTATTGCTCAACCAACTTTATTAATAGACCAACAACGATTCGACTATAATATTCAACAGGTTAAACAGCAACTCACGGAACGAAAGTCGTCATTGCCGATTCGTTTAGTGGTTAAGTCTTTACCGAGTTTGCCGTTATTAGATTATTTGGCCAAAGCCTTAAACACTCAGCGATTTATGGTGTTTAACATGCCGATGTTATCCACCGTAAGCGAGCATTATCCGCAAGGCGATTTTTTGTTGGGTAAACCAATGGCGCATTTAGCGGTTAGCGAATGGTTAAAAAATACCGATAATCAACAGGCGTTACCACGTATTCAATGGCTTGTTGATTCTCTTGAACGCCTAAAATCTTATGCAATGATTGCTCAACAACTCAATAAACCAATGCGCGTTAATTTAGAGTTAGATGTTGGTTTGCATCGTGGTGGTTTTGCCGATATTAACGCGCTAAAAGCCGCGTTGGACTTAGCCAAGCAATATCCTTTATTGCAAATTTCAGGATTAATGGGCTACGAGGCGCACGTTGCCAAAATGCCGACTTTGCTTAATATGCAAGCAAACGCTTGGCAGACGGTGCAACAAACACTTTATCAAGCTATTCAATTGCTAAAAGAAAAAGGCTATACACCTGAGACGATGACCATCAATTCAGGTGGCAGTCAAACCTATACCCTGCATGCACAACAAACTTACGCTAATGAAATCGCCATCGGCACAGCTTTTGTTAAACCTAGCGATTTTGATTTGCCGACGTTAAGCCAACATCAAGCGGCGAGCTTTATCGCAACTCCCGTATTAAAAGTATTAGACCATGCCTTGATTCCAGCGTTAGAGTGGGCGGATGGTTTACGTCGCTGGTGGGATATTAACAATCAGCGTGGTTATTTTATTCATGGTGGTCATTGGTTGGCGCAACCTGAGTCGCCGCAAGGTTTGGCGTTGAGTGGTGTTTATGGTCGGTCGAGCAATCAAGAGTTGTTATTAGGTTCGCCCACACAGGAATTAACTACCGAAGATTATGTTTTTTTTCGGCCTCAACAAAGCGAAGCCGTATTTTTACAGTTTGGCGATATTGTTGTCGTTGATGCAAAAGCAGGAAAAATAGTGCAACGTTGGCCTGTATTTCCTGCCTCCGCTTAATCGAATGTACCCATAACAATAAAGAGATATCGTATGTTTGGGAAAACCGTGAGTTATCAGTTTCAAACAGTAAAACCAGCCTTTCAACATCAAGATCAAGGCATGGTTGCGGGCAGAGCCATACGTGATATTACGCCGCCTGTTGGTATGCCTAAAGCGGGTTATTCGTCAAATGCTCATACGGGGCAGGGCTTTCGTACACGCTTAAAGGTGCGCGTTGTGTATTTACGTGCAGCAGGCAAGCCTTTAGCGTTTGTACAGTTAGATGCTTTAGGTGGCTCATTGATTGTGCGTTTAGAAGTATTAAAACGTATTGCCGCCTATACCGACATTGCCCCCGAAAATCTCGTACTAGCGGCCACACATACTCATGCAGGTGCGGGACAATACGCTTCATGCAATTTTTATAATCGTTTTGCCTCTAATAAATCAGGATTTGAGCCACGTTATTTTGATTTTTTATGTACGCAAATCAGCGATGCAATTATTGAGGCTTATCAACACACACGCGCGGCAAAAGTGGCACATGGCTGTCAAGAAGTATGGGGCTTAACCCGTAATCGCTCGTTAATTCCGCATCATAAAAATCAACAACGATTGATTAAAGAGCCACTCAATCACGCCAAGTTTTATGCCATTAATCCACGTTTATCCTTGTTACGCATTGATGCACAGCATGAAGATGGTCTGTATTATCCACTGGCAGCAATCTCGACGTTTGCTATTCATGGCACGGGCGTATCTCAGCATGAAGATGAATATAATGGTGATGTCTGGGCGTATATTGAGCGTGAGTTAGAAGTAGGAGTTACCCACAATCCTTGGTCTTTGGTTCATGCGGCGGTTGAGGGAACTCATGGCGATGTTGCGCCTGCAATTCGTTATGGTGCGGCAGGGTATTTAGAAGCGCGCCGTGTCGGGAAAGCGATAGGCCAACAAGCATTAGTGTTATTTCAGTCCTTAACGCCGCAGTTATCAGATAACGTCAATATTGCCAGTGCGATACGCACATTAGATTTACAAGACGCTCGTTATAAGTTGCCAAAACCTGCGGTAGGTGCGGCGTTGATGGCAGGTGCGCAAGAAAATCTCACCCCGATTATTCATCGTTTGCCACCGTTTAAGGCAGGTTTAGGCATAGATAAGGCAACGAATACACAACAGCCACACGGCAATAAAAACCGTTTATTACCTGACTTTATTCGAGACCTTGTGTTGCCAGAAAATGAATTTCCCCATTTATTGCCAATGCAGATTTTTCAAGTAGGGGACTTTGTTTTTGTTGGCTTGCCGTTTGAAGTTACGGTGCAAGCGGGTCGGCATATTGAAGCTCGCATACGGGAAAATCTGTTGGAATCTGAACAACAGGCGTTGGTCACTGTTTCTAGCGTGTGCAATGATTATTTTGGTTATTGCACGACTCATGAAGAGTATGGCTGTCAGTATTATGAAGGTGGTCATACCTTATATGGTGAGCGTTCTAATGAGTTTTTGGCGGTACAAGTAGCAAATTTATGGCGTGATTTACAAAGTAACGGTAACTTTCAAGATCAGCCTTACGATTGGCAATTTAAGTTTCAACGTGGTGATTATATGCCACCGTCACAAGGTGCTTTAGGCTTACGAGTCATTAGCCAACAAGCGATTTATGAAGATGCACAAGGCTTACATGAAGGATCTTGGAAGTTGCAATGGCAGGATGTGAATGCCAGTCTGATTCAATGGCATTTACCCTTAGTAAATGTGCAATACAGTGATGATGGCAAGGTGTGGCATATATTGACCTCGGATGAAGGCTATGATGTCAGTGTTCGCTATGTTCGTCGTTTAGCACAAGGTATGGCTCTATATGAATGCCGTTGGTTTAATCCTGAGTTTTTGGGCAAACGTTGCTATCGTTTTGTTATTGAGGCGCGAATGGAGGGCGATAAACTGTATTCAGAGATATTTGGTGGCAATATCTTGGTTGATGGAATGTGAACACTACATGAGTGGCACACCCCATCAATTTCATACAATAGAGCGACTTTAGCGTTTAATCACTAAACCTTGTCCTGTTGGCAGAGGCATAACACGGTATTTGCGTGCTTCAAACCAAAGGTCTTCTGCCAATTTTTGTGGTCGATATGCCGACCACTCATAATTATCAAGAATGATAATGCCTCCTGCGACCACGCGATCAAACAAATGATCTAATGCTGCAATTTCAGCAGGTGCTTGATTAAGATCAATATGTAAATAGGCGATTTTTTCAGGGCAGTTATCTTTGAATGAGTCAGGAATTAAGCCTTTCACCAGCTCGACTTGGGCATAGTCTTCAAATTTAGCTTTCACTCGCTCATACAATTCAGCACTGTGCTCAGGCATTGGGTGATTCAACATGGAGTCATCGTGTTCAAAGGTATCGTAACCCCAAAACATTTTAGGAAAGTTAACACCACCAAGATAGTCAATAATCGTTTTTATGCCAACACCGGTATAAGCACCACATTCAACAAAATCACCTTCAAGATGAATACAGTGGTAGGCAGCACACGCCAAGACATAGCGTCGCCACAGAACGGCTTGATCATCAACACTTTCGACATTGTTATGCCAAGCGGCGACAAAGTCCTCATCATCCAACATGGACATATTACGACCCCATGCGAACACATTATCAGCTAGGTAATAGCCGCCATGTACGACCGCTGTTAGTTTTTCAGCCGCTTGAGCAGAGGGTTCATCTGCAAAGACAGGCATCGAAAAATCAGCAATACGATCTAAAGGGGGAGTGCTGTGTTTGGGTAAATACTTGGCGATGTTCTTCATAATACATATTCTTTTAGGTGATATTAAACAGCATCATGCTGGTTGACGACGTTTAAATTGCGTCGAAAAAATAGAAAATTGCCGTTAGGTGGCGGCTATCAGGTCTGAATTATGGCTATTTTAATGGCTTCTCACAATCAGTTTGTGGCAAAAGCATTGATTGTTCAATAGTTGAGTTGGCGCGTGGTTTTTGTGGCGAAAAGAAATCCCTGTACCACAAACTAGCAATTTATCGACGTAGCATGTAGCATGAGTGTGATTAGGCTGTCTTACATTCAAGCCCAAGAGTTGCCCTTTATGCGTAAATTATTATTAGGATTCCTGTTGGTGGCCAGCCTGTTGCCAACAACGATGCTTTATGCCGCTCCCTTGTCAGCAGCCAGCCTTACCGCACAACAAACTGTTATGACCGAGCTTGCCAAACTTGAAAAAAATAATGATAGCGGTAAGTATATTCGATCTTCAAAATTACAGGCATTAAAGCTTATCAAGGATGCGATTGAAAAAAATCCTGAACTTGCGGCATCTCTGACTTCTTTTGTAATATCGCAAGGCGTTGGTGTATCAGCCGCAGTTACTACAGCCTGTCAGGCGGCGGGCAAATCCGATCAAGCAGCAGCTATTACCAGCGCAGCGATTCAAGCCGCACCACCTGCATTAGCCGCAGCGATTACAGCGGCAGCTATTTCTGTATCTCCCAAACAAGCAGCGGCGATTACAACAGCAGCCATTAACGCGGTACTTAAACAAGCACCTGCTATTACCTCAGCGGCAGTCACCGCCGCACCATTGCAAGCAGACGCGATTACCAAAGCAGCATTAAAAGCAGCAGGATCAACAGAAATAAGACGACTCATTGCCGTTGCAGCCGCCAATGCAGGCGTGAGTGTACAAGTGATTAATAATGTACTAAAAAATATCACCACCCAAAACGGTTCGTATGAAGTATTTCAAAAAGATGCTAGCAATGCGGTCAGTTCAACAATTACGATAGGCTCAAACTCAGAGCCTAATAATAGTTCAACGACATTCACTGGCTCGACGACAAGTTCAACGGGAACAACGGGCTCTGTAGGTGGTGGCGGTTCTATTTCTTGCGTAAAAAATGGTGTGACCGCTAGTTGTTCTTAAAAGACTCAGAAAAGACATTGCCTCACTCCTAAAAAGCATGGTATCAAGTAGCAGAGAGAACCCTGTAAAAATAAAAATTGGAGTTAACCATGCCGTATTCCGTCGATATTATTGAAGAGCTACAAATCCTCACCCTTTATAATCTAGCCAATGCTCAAGAAGGTTTAAAAATCCATCACTCTGCTGAGCCTACAGCCATTGCCGCTGCTTTACGCTTACATAACAAAGGATTGATTACCTTACCCGATGGCGGCTACTTAACAACATTAGGTGTTCAAGCAGCAGAACACGCTCAAAGTGCGCTTAATATTCTTAATGTCTAGCTTTATGTAGGTGATGTATGCCTCAGTTCATCTTAAAAACCGAGACTGAGGCTGAAAAAACGTGTTATGTCCGCAGTTATTTGCGCCGTCCTGATGCAGCCTTTTGGCTAGATTTGCTTGCGCCACCACCTAAACCAACCGAAACCGATTTTACTCGTCGCAGACGTATGACGCGCTATTCACTTGGGGCTTCCTTAGGCTTGAGTGCATTTTATGTGGGTTTATCCCTTGTGTTTAATCTAAAAGATAGCCAGTCACTTATATGGCTCAATGGTATTAGTGTTGTTTGCTATGCATTGGGTATGTGGGCAGCCTCGTTACAAGCACAACATATTGCACGTCTATGGCTGATGGTCACGCTAAATACGCAAGTGATATTAGTCACGTGGCTGATGGCCGATGCCATTAATTCCAGTGTTTTTTGTTTTGTCAGTGCGGCACTGGCACTCGTTATTTTTGATGCCCACGAAAAAAAATATAGGGCTTTATTTACTGCGATTCCTATTATTGGTTTGATTATTACGAGTTTAGAGTTAAATCCAGCGTATATTGGTATTCATAGCCTACCACAAGGATTGTTGTTGTTTGCTCGTGTTACCAATTTGGTGGTTGGCGTATTGTGTATTTTGTTGTTGATAGGCGTATTTAACCGCGAAGTTCTTAAAGCTGAAAATGGTTTAGTCGAAGAGCGCGCCCGTTCCGACCGTTTATTACACGCAGTGCTGCCGCAAAAAATTGCCAATGAATTGCGCCACAGTGACCGCATGATTGCCAATCGTCATCCTGAAGTCACGGTATTGTTCGCTGATATTGCAGGTTTTACCCCGTGGTCTTCGGCGCAAGAACCTGAAGTCGTTGTCTCATTATTAGAAAAAATATTCTCTCGTTTTGATGCTCGTTTATCACATTTAGGGGCAGAAAAAATCAAAACCATTGGTGATGCTTATATGGTGGTTTCGGGTGCGCCTGACCCACGAGCAGATCATGCCCATGTCATAGCCAATTTAGCGTTGGCGTTATTAGAAGAAATACAACTCGTTCGACTAGAAACAGGTATTTCACTTGATATGCGTATTGGTGTGCATACAGGCTCAGTTATTGCGGGGGTTATTGGTGCAGTGCGTTTTAGTTATGACATTTGGGGTGATACCGTCAACACCGCTAGTCGTATGGAATCACATGGTCAAGCAGGGCGTATTCAAATTAGCCAACAAACCAAAGAGCGCATTGAAGAGGCTTTTGTTGTTGAACCGCGCGGCATGATTGACGTGAAGGGCAAAGGAGAAATGGCAACGTGGTGGTTATTAGCGCCAAAATAAAAGTACTCATCATGTGATACAGTCCGCATTTTCTAGTACCCATCGTTAAATCATCAAAAAAAAGTAACCGAACTGTCACCTTCTCCTCCTAGTCTGCAACTTTAAGACATAAGTCCAGCACAGGGATGCGCTTATTGTTGCTTGCCTAGGAGTTGAGATGTCCGTATTACGTGCGTTTGCCGCGAATATCCCCTGTTTTAAGCCAACTGACACCATTAATGCGGTCGCAGATGCGTTTCTGAGTGCCACCTATAAAAACTGTTTATCTGTCGCTATTGTCAATGAATACAATCAGCCTGTTGGCATGATTAGTCGTCATCAATTAAATGATATTTTCTTGAAAAAATTTGGTCGTGATTTATTTGGCGAGCGCGCTGTTAGTGATTTTATGCGTAAAGACGTATTAGCCGTTGATGTGGACAGCAGTTTATCGGCGGCGGCGGCGTTTATTAGTGCGAATATGGTTTTTCCGTTAAGTGAAGATTTTGTTTTAACCGAAAATGGCTGTTATTTAGGCATGGCTGCCGTTTTACATTTGTTAAGCGCGATGGAAAAGCAAATTAGCCAAAGTTCTGCTGCTTTAAATAGAGCCTATAAGCAACTCTCATCTTCACAAGCCCAGTTAGTGCAGTCCGAAAAAATGGCGGCATTAGGGCAAATGGTGGCAGGTGTTGCTCACGAAATTAATACCCCATTAGGCTACGTCAATAACAACATCGAAATGGTGCGTGAATTTTTTGGCCAAATTCAATTTATTGTCCAAGCTCATGAACAGTTATCCGATACCTTATTGTCTCCAGATACAACGGATATAGACATTGCTGAGAGTTTGGCAGCCTTAGATGATGCAAAAATGGATATGGATTTAACGCAATGGTTTGTTGATTTAGATGCCTTATTTAATGATACGTTTTATGGCGTTGAACAAATTAGCGAGTTAGTGACGGGGCTGAAAGACTTTAGTCGTTTAGACCAAGCCGTGACCGATAATGTCTCGTTAAATGACTGTATCGATAGTGCCTTATTAATTGCGCGTAATACGCTGAAATACAAAGTAGAGGTGATTAAACAGTTAGGTAATATTCCCAAGGTGCGTTGTACTGGCTCACAAATCAATCAAGTGTTATTGAATTTATTTACCAATGCCGCGCAAGCTGTCAAAGAGAAAGGCTATTTGTTGATTAAAACATGGTCGGACGAAAGTGCGGTCTATGTCTCCGTACAAGATACGGGTTGCGGTATTCCTGCCGAAAATCTCTCGCGTATTTTTGACCCGTTTTTTACCACTAAACCTGTCGGTGAGGGCACAGGTTTGGGTTTATCTATTACGTTCAAAATCATTCAACAGCACGGTGGCTCGGTGCGTGTCGTTTCCGAAGTCGGTAAAGGAACACGTTTTGTCATTGCCTTACCATTGACTCAGGCTTTATCCGCTGCTGCTTAGGACATTATGATGAATCATCCAATCAAAGTTAAACCGCGTATTTTATTAGTGGACGATGAAGAGCGTATTTTAAGAACACTGACGATGTTGTTAAAAATGCAATATCAAGTGTTCTCGACAACTGATGGTAATGAAGCCTTAAAAATATTAAAAAAAGAAAAAATTCATGTCTTGATTTCCGATCAACGTATGCCGTTAATGGTGGGTACTGAACTATTACGGCAAGCAAAAAATCTGTCACCACAAACGATGCGTATTTTACTAACGGGTTATGCTGATGTTGATGCGGCATTGGATTCGGTGAATGAAGGCGAGATATTTCGCTACATTAATAAGCCTTGGGGGCCTAAAGAGCTGCGTGATACCGTTGCCGATGCCGCAGGCATTGCCATGAAGCTAGAATCGGTTAGCGTGCCGAGTTTTCCTGCACCTGCGCCAGCACGAGGTGTGACGTGTTTAGTGTTAGATGAAGACGTACTGGTGTATGAGGCGGTAAAAGAAATTTTGGGGGAAACACATCAAGTTTTATGGCGCACCACAATGGCCAGTGCCTTGGCGGTGATGGCCTCTCAAACGGTCGCGGTATTAGTCACTGAGTTACAAGTGGGTGATGGTGATACCTCGGTGATGCTAAAAACACTCAAACAAGAGTATCCCGATGTCTTAACCATTATTAATACCTCGTTTAAAGATACGGTACGTGTGTCGCAGTTGATTAATCAAGCGCAAGTGTTTCGCTATTTACCCAAGCCTTTGCGTAGAGGTTTATTGGCAAAAAGCTTAGAGTCAACGTTAATGCGTTACAAACAACTGCAAGACGTGCCAGTCTTGAAGGAAGCCACCAAAGTAGAGGTGTCGAACGATGTGCAGGAAAAAGCCATGAGCACTAAAATCATGGATTATTTAAGTCGTTTACGCGCCAAAGGCTTTGGTGGTAGTTCTATCGCGCAAGCAGTGTAAACGGTGTAGGGGCGAATTTATTCGCCCAATGCTAAAGCGATGGCGATTGAAATCACCCCTACTATGGAATACCCATTATTTCTGCTGTGCAAAAAACGCTTCCAATTGTGCACGCATGTCATTATTCAAATAACAGGTCATAAACTTGCCTTGACGTTCGACACGAATCAATTTGGCATTGACCAATTCTTTAATATGGTGCGAAACGGTCGGCGCTCCAATATTCAGCTTGCTCATAAAATCGGTTAAGCCGCAACTGCACTCTTTTTCTGTGCCCGAGGCAACCACTTTTTCCCGCAACTGCAACAACTCCACATAAATCTGTAAACGATTTGGGTGAGAGAGGGCTTTAAAAGCCTGTGCTAAATCGTGAAGATGACTCAAGAAACACCTCGTCTATAAAATACATTTCATCGGTTAGCTCTATCATAGCATGATTATAGTTTGACAAGTATCGAATTGATTGTTAATTTGACGGCTATCGAATCATTAGTTGTTATTTGGATGCCCATGATGAAACAGTCTATTTTAATTGTCGGTGCGGGTGCGGTAGGACAAGTCTATGCCTATTATTTTGCTCGTGCAGGCCATGATGTGCATTTATTTGTCAAAGAAAAATATGTCGCTGAAGCAGAGCAAGGTTTTACCTTGTATGACTTAAATCAAGATAAAAAGCGTCAGCATCCCACACAGTTTAAAAACTTTCATTGTCACAGCGATTGGTCAAGTGTCGCTGAGCAACCATGGCAACAAGTCTGGTTATGTATGTCGAGTACAGCTTTAGCGCAAATGGATTTAAAACCGATGCTACAAGCCATTGGTGAAGCAACGGTAGTGGTATTACAACCCGGCCCTGATGATATTCAGCATGTTAAAGCTGTAGCAGGCGATGAACGTGTCGTTTCAGGCATGATAAATATGATCAGTTATCATGCACCATTGGCGACAGAGGTCTTAGCCCAAGAGGGGACGGCATTTTGGCTGCCACCACTGATTCCTATGCCAATTGATGGTGAGCGTGAGCGTGCCGATAAAGTGATTCAACTGTTAAAACAGTCAAAAATCCCTGCGTCGTATCAACAGGGATTTGCCGAAAGAGGCATTCATTCGACGGCTTTTTTGATGGTGTTTTTAGCGGTATTAGAAATTAATCATTGGCAGTTCAAAGCTCTAGGACAAAACAAAGCTAGTATTAACACGATGATTGAAGCGCAACAAGAAGCCTTTGCCGCGATAAGCCAACATTACGGGACAAAACCTGCGCTGGCGTTGACCTGTGTAAAAACGTGGATGTTGCCGAGTATTTTGTTTGCTTCGCGCTATGTTGCACCTTTAGATATGGAGACGTATTTAGAAGCTCACTTTTCTAAGGTTCGCCCGCAAACGATGGCCTTGCTGAATTTGTATATTGAACGTGCAAAGCAATATCAGCTTAAACATGAAGCATTGGCTGGATTGGTTGCACAGATGTCGTGAGTGCCCTTCGACTCCGCTCAGGGGGCGGTTTTGCCGTTGGCTGAGCGGAGTCGAAGCCATATGAAGTCGTTTATTTAACTGTCTCTTTAGTCACTATCTTCAGCCATAAAATACCCAATATCGCGGCAACAACAGAAGCCAGCATAATGGCAATTTTTGAGGCGACGATAATATCAGGGCTTTCAAAAGCCAGTAGGGTAATAAACATCGACATGGTAAAACCAATGCCTCCAAGTATTCCTGCACCGACGATATGAGACCAACGTAAATCGTGTGGTAAGCGCGACCAGCCTAAAGACACCGCCAATAGACTAAACAACACAATGCCCACAGGTTTACCAATCAACAATCCCAGCATAATCCCTATGCTATTCGATGACATTAAATCCTGTGTCCAATCAGAAGGGATGAGCAAAGCGGTATTTGCCAACGCAAATAACGGCAAAATACCATAGGCAATAATACCTGTGAGTTTATGTTCTAAACGGTAGGACGGTGAATGGTCGTCGCCATTGCCAAACGGAATTAAAAAGGCGAGTACAACCCCAGTAATCGTGGCATGAATGCCTGAATGCAACATACAGTACCAAGCAATCGCCCCTAATAATAAGTACGGCCATAACAGATAGATTTTGCAGCGATTAAAAACGCCCAATATGACAAAAATGCCGATTGCTGCGCCCAAGTAATTCCACGCAATCCCCTGACTATAGAACAGTGCAATGACAACAATTGCGCCTAAGTCATCAATAATAGCCAGCGCGGTCAAAAATATTTTTAGCGATACGGGCACACGTTTACCCAGCAGCATCAACACGCCCAACGCAAACGCAATATCTGTTGCCATCGGGATGCCTGCCCCATCTTGGGTGATCGTTCCCTGATTGAACAACCAATGAATCAGGGCAGGGCAAAACATACCACCGAGCGCAGCAAATATCGGCAATAAAGCTGCTTTTAGGTTAGATAATTCACCAATGTAAATTTCTCTTTCAATCTCTAAACCTACGAGCAAGAAAAAAATCGCCATCAAACCATCGTTAATGAGATGCTCAACACTGAAACCTGCAATTTCGCTATGCCAAATGGCTTGATAGCTGTCACTCAGCGGTGAATTGGCCAGTAGTAAGGACAGTAAAGTGCAGCTAATGAGAATAATCCCTGCCTTACTTTCACTGGCTAAAAAACGCTGCATTAAATGTGTTAATACCCATCCTTTAGTTGCCATAGGTGTATTTTTTTGGGTCATTTATTCTCTTTATCCTACCCGCTGCAAAAGTCAAATTGGCCAACACTATTTCAATAGCGTACCAGTACTATCTTCGACGTGAATCGTTAACGGAATCCCTGCTTGGACACTTTGCGAAACTGTACAAAAGTTTTCAAATTGCGCCAAAATATGCTCTAGATTTTCAAACTGATGCGCTTCTTTGCCTAAGTTAATACAGGCATTAATGTGAGTGACGCGTAACTGCCTGTTTTCGTTACGTTCAACGACGCAGCTAACCGTTGTTTTGATAGCCTCAGCACTTTGTTTAAATTTGCGTAAGGCGAATAACAAACTAGCCGATAAGCAATTAGCGACGGCAGCGAGTAATAAATGTTCAGGCGAAGGGCCAGCACTTTCACCTAACGGCGGCGGTAAGTCGGCCACGATCGGCGCAAATAACGCACCAAAATCCACTTCAAATTTATAGTCTGTGGTTTGGGTGATAGTGATGGATAATTGTTCGGACATGAGATTTTTCCTTTTGTAATCCACGCTCTCTAAATTTATCCATCAGGGAGAGAGGACTAGTGAATTGCTCCCTCTCCCTGAGGGAGAGGGCTGGGGTGAGGGTGAGGCTAATGTGTTGTTGGAGCTGGAGCTGGAGCAGGTGCATCCACTTGATTTGCATTACCAATCAAATTAAATGTCGCCATATTCAACCAAGAGCGTTTTTCATTTTGCGCGCCCAAGTCCACTTTGGCTCGACCTTTCGCATCAATAAAGTCGGGATAGTTTGCTTTTAATGTTGTCAGGCTAGTGTCGGCTAGATCAGTCATCCCCAGTTTTTGATAGCAATACACCGTAATCGCTAACGCTTCAGGAGCTTGAGGTGTTTCAGGATAGTTCTCAACGACCCACCGTGCGCGATTCAAGGCACTAATATACGTGCCGCGATTCAAATAGTAGCGACCTGCATGCATTTCGTTTTCGGCGAGTTGATTACGAATGAAAATCATGTGTTGGCGAGCATCTGGTGCAAAGCTACTTTGAGGAAAGCGTGTCACTAATTCTTTAAAATTATCAAAGGCTACACGAGAGCTATTTAAGTCACGATGTGCGGTATTCAGGGGAATAAAACGTAAAAAAGCATCTTTGTCGGCTTCAAAATTTGCAAGAGCGCGTAAATAATAAGCGTAGTCAATTTGAGGATTTAAGGGATGTAAACGCATAAAGCGTTCGGCAGCAACGACCGCACCCGCATAATCCAAATGTTTGTAATGTGCATAAATGACATCTAATTGGGCTTGTTCGGTATAAACACCGACTGGATAATGCGACTCTAAGGCTTCTAAATGCTTAGTCGCTGTTTCAAAATTACCATATTTAAGCGACTTTTGTGCGGCATCATAATAACCCTTTTCGGACAAAATGCCCTTGCTATCGGGAGTGGTACTGCAAGCAGCTACGAATAAAGCTACTCCTAACAGAGAAAGCAAACGCATATTTATCCTCAAACCGTGTAAACTGGTAGTTCAGGACTGACGCATCGCGCCGCGATTAGCGCGTTTTGTGAACATAAAGCCGCTTAAAGCGGCTGAAATGTGAGCAAATAAGCGGTAACCGCGTCAGTCCTAAGTGGTAATAAGTCTGATGCAGATGTTGCCTCAGACATACTATCTTAATCTCTTCTCATACGCTCGCCAAACATGACTACGCAAATACAACATAGCAACGATCCAATTCCTGAAATTTTTACCGCAACTGTTCCCGACGACTGGGGTGGTGCGCGTTTAGACCAAACAGCCGCGCGTTTGTTCAGTGATTATTCACGCGAACGCTTAAAAGAATGGATTCACGAAGGCCATTTATTGGCTAATGGTAAAACCCTACGCCCCAAAGACCGTGTTATTGGGGGGGAAATCTTAACATTAAGTGTCGTGTTAGTTTCCGAAACCGAAGCGCAGCCGCAAGATATTCCTCTGAATATTGTTTATGAAGACGAACATTTGTTGGTATTAAACAAACCTGCGGGTTTAGTCGTTCACCCTGGTGCAGGTAATCCCGATGGCACGTTGCTGAATGCCTTGTTATTTCATTTTCCAGAGTTACAAAATATTCCGCGTGCAGGTTTAGTACATCGGATTGATAAAGATACCAGTGGTTTATTGGTCGTTGCTAAAACTTTGCCTGCTCATGCGTATCTTGTTGCCCAATTAAGCGAAAAAAATGTCTATCGTGAATATGAAGCAGTGGTGCAAGGTTTATTAGTGAGTGGCGGCACGATAGACGCACCGATTGCACGTCATCCCAATGAGCGGATTAAAATGGCGGTGGTGACGGGTGGTAAACATGCCGTGACGCATTTCCGTGTCATTAAGCGTTATCGAGGTTTGACTCATGTGCGTGTGGAGTTAGAAACAGGGCGGACTCATCAAATTAGGGTGCATTTTGCTCATAAAGGTCATCCATTGTTAGGTGATCCTGTCTATGCGGGTCGTCCACGTTTGCCCAAAGGAGCATCGCCAGAACTCATTCACGCCTTGCAAACATTCCCACGTCAAGCCTTACATGCGCGTCGTTTAAGTTTGGTGCATCCTGTCACGTTTGATCAATTGGCGTTTGAGTCGCCATTGCCTGAGGATTTTGTGCAATTGTTAGCCGCATTGGATACGGATTTGAAAGAAGGTTAATACTTGATGATTAATGTGACGAAAGTCACATTAATATGGCGTACTGGCGGCGAGTCATGAGATTGTCATTGAGGTTTTTTAGAATCGGCGTATATAACTTGTCTCTCACGTTACAGGAGGTTCTAAATGTACAAAACACGTACTCGCCACAGTTCAAGCTGGGAAAAGCTGATGTGTCGTTGGTTTGGTCATCAGATGACAGAAGGTTTGAAATACCATACAGCAACAAAGCGTGGTTGCTCAAAAGTGTGTCAACGATGTGGTTTTTATGATGTCTTGGAAGAGACTATTGAAAGCCAGTCATCCACAGAACATACAAAACCGTCGTCTTAACGTTGGCCATTACCACTTAAACATGGGTAATGGTTTTAAGGGGTTTTTGCTGACGTGTTTGGCCGATAATGCGACCAACCGTTGATGAAAACCCCTATTCGGGAATGATTCTTTCACTGATTGAATAAACGACTTATCTAAACCAAAACGCAGATTTCCTAAACTAACATCAATCCAGTCCGCTTTACGCATCGCTTCAACTAATGGATTATTTTGATACGCTCTCACTTTGTGATGGTTTGTAATCATCGCAATAATGTCATTGCTCCATTCTACGTGGCCGTCATTCTGTAAATACTCCCGCGCCAATTGCTCCGAGGGGGCTAAATAATCAAAGGTCTGATGACTCCATATCCCTAAATCATGGAAGGCAATAGCAATTGCGCCTTTATCCATATTCATCGGTGTTTTAGCGATCAACGCGGCATAAAAATTAAATACCCGATAACAGTGATTTTTGTAAGCGACAAAGTCACGACCGAGCGCGCTTTGCCAAGTTTCTAAGACTTCATCCAAAATCATATTTTTTTTAATAATAGTCATCTTTATTTCTCTATTTCTTGTGGAGTTATTCATTTTTATGCGCTCAAAGAAAGCATAAAACGCTATGATTCGTTGTTCGTCAACATCGCATAGGAGGCGATATGTCCCGTCTAGTGTGGCCATTCTTTATCTACTGGCTAAGTGTATCTTTTTCTCATGCTTATGCCCTCAGCGTCAATGATTTGATGGGGCAAGCCAAAAGTGCCGCCTATCAAGTGATGGGCAAAACAGTCGCTTTAAAAAGCTTTAGTCCACAAGGGGATGTTGGCTCGGTAGGCCAAGCGCGCGCCCGCTTTTCGGAGGATATGGTGCGCGTCGGCGATAAAAATGTTCGTAATCCTTTTTTTGTCAGTGAGAGCTGTAAAAATTATGGCTCTGGCCGTTGGTTAGATACCAAAACATGGATTTATCATTTTAGCTCACAGTTACCTGTGGGCGTGATTTGCGAGTTTAAATTAGTCGCAGGTTTAAAAAATGTGCAAGGTAAGCCTGTTAGTGCTTTTCCTAATTATCGTTTCAAAGTCGGTGATGTGACTTTTGGTTATGACCGCAGTGTCACTCAAGCCGTCAGGGTGATTGATTCATGGCCACGCCATCAAGGCGATATTTTAGATGACCAAGTTTTTTTAATTAAATTAGATAAATCGACCGATACGCGTTCATTACCCAATAATGTTTATTGTTTAACCAGTGATTCGCCCGAAAAGTTATTTGTGAAGTTTTTTACCCCCGCAGAAACAACCGCTTGGATTGCCAAACAAGATAAGGTGATTGTTGATTGGTGGCGTGGCCAAAAGTCCGATGAGTATTATATTAACGACCGTAGCGTCCAAGATACTGTCGTGGAATGGCGCGCGTTAAGTTGTGGTCGTCGTTTGACAGCAGGGCAGGATGTGCGCTTGATTTTTGGCAAAAATGTTGCATCTTCGACCAATGTTAAACGCAGTAGCGATCAAGTTTTAGCCTACAAAGTACGCCAACCGTTTACCGTCAGTTTTAGCTGTCCACGCCAAAATGCCAAAGCCCCGTGTGTGCCCTTAACCGATATGGAAGTACGTTTTTCGGAAATGGTGACTGCCGATAAACTCAAAGCCATACGTCTGCAAGGCGCGACTAAGGTTTGGACTCCTGTGCCCAATAATGGTGATGCCTTTGAGGATGGGTATGTTGTGCGTTTTGCTGCACCATTTCCTGCGAACTCAGCGTTTATTTTAAGCTTACCGAGTGGCATTAATGATGTTTTTGCTCGACCACTGAGTAATGCTAAAAGTTTTCCATTGCAGGTAAAAACAGGGGATTATCCGCCCTTAGCCAAGTTTGCGGCTGATTTTGGTGTTGTGGAAACGGCTGTGGGTGCTGTTCCCGTCACGGTTCGTAATATCGAACCCAGTTTATCGGCCAAAACGGAAGCCAAGTTATACAGTTTAAAAATCGCCGATGACGAGTTAGCCATCGTCAAAGCGTTAAAAAATTATTCGAGTAATGGTAATTATGGCATTTTAGATAAATCATTAATCACCAAAGAAGTCGGTGTTACCGTTCAGCCTTTGCCAAAACAATTGACCGCCAAAGAGTTTGAAGTCATCGGTATTCCTGTTACTAATGGCTTATACATCCATGAAATTGAAAGTCGCTACTTAGGCGAATGGATTAGTCAAAAGCCGCAGTCGGCCTTTGTGCATAGCATGAGTTTAGTGACCAATTTAGGCGTGCATGTGCAAATGGGCAAGGCCAGTGGTTTGATATGGGTAACGGATTTAGCCAAAGGTCAGCCTGTTGCGAATGCGTCGGTGAGCGTGTGGGATTGTGTCAATAGTAAACAGTTGTGGACAGGTCAAACTAATGCTCAAGGTACAGTAAAAGTCAGCAAAGATGTATTTAAAGAGCCTGACTATCCACAAAATATGTCCAATGTCACCAGTTGCCAAAATTCATCATGGGTGATTTTTGCTAAAAGTGGTAATGACCGCAGTTTTGCTTTATCTGAATGGAGTAATGGCATTGAAACGTGGCGTTATAATTTTAATTCAGGTTCTTATTATGATGAAGGCGAATACTACGGCGAGATGAAGTCCACAGGCGACTATATCGGCCATACGATTTTTGACCGTAGCTTGTTGCGCGTTGGTGAAACCGTTCATATGCAACATCTGGTTCGTTATGCAAAGTTATCGGGTTTAAGTGCGCCGAACAAAGATTTTTCCGTTAAGAAAATCATTGTGGAACATTCGGGGAGTGGTGAGCAGTTTGAAGTTGCAGCAAGTTTTAATGCTATTGGCAATGGTGATAGTGAATGGAAAATCCCTAAAAATGCTAAATTGGGCGATTATTGTGCGCGTTTAGAAATAGATAATGACCAAACTTTATATACAGGTTGCTTTAAAGTCGCGGCGTTTAGATTGCCCGTGTTAAAAGCCGATTTAGGTTTGCCATTAGTCACTACCGTGAATAACACCAACACCTTGCCGATGCAACTCCAGTTACGTTATTTAAGTGGTGGCGGTTATAGCAATGCCCCTGTGAAAGTGCGTGGGCGTGTCAGTTCGACGTGGCCACGAATTAAAGGTTTTGAAGAGTTTTATTTTAACTCTGTGCCGTTAACTGCGCTAAATAAAACCGAAGAAAATCAATCGTCAGAGGTGGATTTAGAAGAACAAGCCTTGACCTTAGATGGCAGTGGCGCATTAAACATTGGCAGTGCCAAATTACCAAAAATTCAACAAGTCAGCACCGTGAACATGGAAATGGAGTTTCGTGATCCCAGTGGCGAAACGCAAACCGTGGGTGCTACTAGCACCGTTTGGCCTGCATCGGTGTTGGTGGGTTCACGAGTGCAGTCGTCATGGTTAGGTGCGGGTGAACCTGTCAAAGTCGAGTTTATTACTGTCAATCAGCAACAGCAGGCCGCACCCAATACGCCGATCACTATCAAAGGCGAAATGATTCGTTATGATACGCATCGTAAGCGTACTTTAGGCGGTTATTATTCTTACGACACCACGCCTGTAAAAACGCCGATTGCCGTTAATTGTGGCACACACACCAATGCTCAAGGGCGATTACTGTGTGTTTTGCCGTTGAAAACATCGGGTGAGTTACAGTTAACAGCCATTAGTACCGATGCCCAAGGTCAGCAAGCGGCCACTCAAACCAGTGTTTGGGTCGGTGGCGGTGATGATTGGTGGTTTGATCAAGGCAACGATGACCGTATTGATGTCATTGCTGATAAAAAGAACTATCAAACAGGTGATGTCGCCCATCTACAAGTGCGGATGCCGTTCCGTGAAGCAACGGCGTTAGTCGCAGTAGAGCGTGACGGCATTATGGAAAGTTTTGTCGTGCCATTATCGGGTAAAGAGCCTGTTGTTGATGTGCCGATTAAAGGCGAATACTCGCCCAATATTTATGTTTCGGTGTTTGTGGTGCGTGGCCGTAGCAATGACATTCAAGCGACGGCGTTGGTTGATTTAGGTAAACCCGCCTTTAAGATGGGCATTGCTGAATTAAAAGTCGGTTGGGAAGGCTTTAAGTTAGGGGTCGATGTCAGCACCGATAAAACTGTGTATCACCCGAAAGAACAAGCCCAAGTGACGGTGAAAGTTTCGCCCGCCAAAGATCGTAGCGAGTTACCCGCGAATACCGAAATTACCTTAGCTGTAGTTGACGAAGCTTTATTAGAGTTGGCCGATAACAAATCGTGGGACGTATTACCGTCGATGATGTTAGAGCGTGCTTATGGTATCAATACCGCGACCAATCAATTGCAAGTGGTGGGTAAACGTCATTTTGGTAAAAAAGCTTTGCCTAGTGGTGGCGGCGGTGGTCGTGGCGGTTCAACCCGTGAATTGTTTGATACCTTGTTATTGTGGCAAGCCAGTGCGCCCGTTGATGCTCAAGGATTTGCGCATTTTACTGTGCCGATCAATGATTCTTTAACCAGCTTTAAAGTGGTGGCCATTGCCAGTTCACGCGAACAGTTTGGTACAGGTAGCCAGAGTTTCCGCAGTAGTCAAGAAGTGCAAGTGTTAAGCGGCTTGCCGTTAACAGTGCGTGATGGTGATAATTATCAAGCCGAATTTACTGTGCGTAATAGCAGTGAACAAGCTGATAACATCGACGTAACAGTCGATTCTCCTGCCTTAAAAACACCCTTCAAGACTCGTTTGACTTTAGCGGCGAACTCATCGCAATTAGTCACGATTCCTGTCATTGTGCCGCGTGATATGGGTGTTTTAACATGGCAAATCAGCGCGCAAGGTCAACAGTACAGCGATAAATTAAAAGTCAGTCAAAAAGTCTTGCCGTCAGTGCCGTTGCAGTTATTACAAACGACATTAATCCAACTACAAGACCAACCATTTAGTGAACCAATAGCCTCGTTGCCTGCCAATGCCTTAGAAGGGAGTCAACTGCAAATTGACGTTCAACCCAATTTAGGCGGCACTCTAGGGCCCGTTAAAAAATGGTTTAGCTATTATCCCTATGCTTGTTTAGAGCAAAAAACCACCGCCGCTGCGGGCTTGCAAGATAAGTCAGTATGGTCAACCATCATGGGCGATTTACCGACGTATTTAGATAAAGACGGTTTAGCGAAGTTTTATCCTAGTGAAGGCGAAAGCGCAGGTTCATCGTTTTTAACCGCCCATATTTTACGGTTGGCTAAAGCCTTGCAATGGCCGATTCCTGAAGACAGCCGAAATAAAATGCTCGATGCCTTGCAAGCCTATGCTGAACATCGTCTAGATGCCCAAATCTACCGTTATTGGATTTATGAAGAAAACTTTGATGCGGTGCAACGGCAATTAGAAGTCGCGAGTATCTTGGCGCAATATGGTCGCTTTAAGCCGACATTGCTCGATAACTTACGTTTAGAACCTGCAAAATGGCCGAATCATATTCTCATTGATTGGCTAGAGTTGCTACAAGCTGCGCCGAATGTGCCTAAACGTGCAGAAAGACTGGCGCAAGTTCACCAGTTATTAAAAGCGCAATTAGTGCAGTCAGGTGGCACGATGATGCGCCTAAAAAACAGTAAAGAACGTTGGTGGTGGTACGACAGCAACGAATTGCTGCAAGCCCGATTGATTTTGGCGGTATTAAACGATAAAGCATGGCAAGAGGAATTACCGTTGATGGTGCGTGGCTTATTAGGTTATCAACAGCACGGTCATTGGCAAGGCACACAAAGTAATTTGTGGGGCGGCATTGTCTTTACCCGTTTTAATAACAACAGCCCTGTCGTTAGTGGTGTGACTACGGCACAAGTCGGTACGATTAAAGCCCCGTTTACATGGCCAAGCACCCAAGCCGCCAATGCAGGACAACAAAGCGAAAACAATCCCAATGAGCCAGACTTAATGCTGGCGTGGCCAAAGCAAGCCAGTACGCTGACAGTTGAGCATCAAGGCACGGGTAAGCCGTGGGTGCGAATATCGGCGGCGGCGCGTGTGCCGATCACCAAGACGATTAACAAAGGGTTTAGCATCACCAAAACCATTGTTCCTGTGACGCAAAAAGTCAAAGGCGAGTGGCATATTGGTGATGTTATGCGTATTGAGTTGAATGCCTATTCTCAGCAGGATATGGGTTGGGTGGTGGTCAATGACCCGATTCCTTCAGGCGCGGTGTTATTAGGTCGTGGCTTAAAGCGTGACAGTCAATTATTGGATACAGGTACAAACAAATGGTGGCCTGTGTATGTTGAATATGCGGCAGATGCGTATCGCGCTTATTATGAGTATTTGCCGTACAAAGCATCATGGCAAAATAGCTATACCTTACGCTTAAACCAAGCAGGTGAGTTTCAATTACCTGTCACACGGGTAGAAGCGATGTATGCACCCGATGTCTATGGTCTAAAACCGAATGATGTCATGGTGGTGAAGCCGTAGCGTAGGGGCGAGATTTATCGCGCCCTGATGATTTATGATGCGGGATAACGGCGTGTGTATTTTTACTTTCACCGAAGCGTTGACGGTGATAAGGTACGCCCATAGAAAAAACAACAGAGGATGAAATGTGATGACAACAGCAAATGCCGAAAAAAAGACCCTATTACATTGTTTATTGTATTGGGAAAAAAATACGCCCAGCGGTGTTTATTTAACTCAGCCTTATGGCGATGGTGTCGTTAAAAATTTTACTTGGCAACAAGTCGGTGACGAAGTTCGTCGTGTGGCGACTTATATTCAAGGTTTAAATCTTCCCCCTAAAAGCAATATTGCTTTATTAGGCCGTAACTCCGCCCATTGGATTATGGCTGACTTAGCTATTTGGATGGCAGGTCACGTGACCGTACCGTTGTATCCAACACTCAATGGCGAAACAGCCGCCTACATTTTTGACCACAGTGAAGTCAAAGCGTTAATTGTCGGCAAAATGGATGGTAAAGGTGACGGTTGGAATGAAATTAAAGACGTTATCCCCGCAACTTTGCCGATTATCGCTACGCCATTATCGCCAGCCATGTTGTCCGATAAGCCTCAATGGACTGACATTGTCGCCAAAACTGAGCCGCTGAAAAACCCAACGATGCCCGAATTAGATGATATTTCGACCATTGTTTATACATCAGGCAGTACAGGTCAACCCAAAGGCGTGTTGCATAGTTTCCGCACGATGATTGTGATTACGAGTGGTATGGAAGAAATTTGGGGCTTTAGCAATCAAGACCGTATGTTGTCATACTTGCCATTAGCGCACGTTGCCGAACGCGCCGCTGTCGAAACCATGTCCTTATATTTTGGTTTTCATGTATTTTTCTCCGAAGGCTTAGAAACCTTCCAAAAAGATTTACAACGCGCTCAACCGACAATTTTCTTCTCTGTACCTCGTTTATGGACGAAGTTTTTCTTAGGCGTGAGTGAAAAAATGCCAATGAAAAAGCAGAAGTTGTTATTCAGCTTGCCAATTTTGGGCAAAATCGTCAAAAAGAAAATTCTCAGTCAATTGGGTATGGATAAAGTGCGTACCGCGTTGACAGGTTCTGCACCATTACCACCGCACATTATTGAGTGGTATCGTAATCTTGGTTTAGAGTTGTTAGATGTTTATGGTATGTCCGAAAACTTCGCCTATTCTCATGCTTGCAAACCGAATGAAGTGCGTGTGGGTTATGTCGGTTCGGTGAACCCCGGTGTTGACCATCGTATTGCCGATAACGGTGAAATTCAGGTAAAAAGTCCTGCACAGATGATTGGTTATTTCAAAATGCCTGACAAAATGGCCGAAGAAATGACCGATGATGGCTATTTCAAAACAGGTGATCGTGGTGAAATTGACGAAAAAGGTCGCCTAAGAATTACAGGCCGTGTTAAAGAGTTATTCAAAACCAGTAAAGGCAAATACGTAGCTCCTGCGCCGATTGAAAACAAACTCAATAATCACCCTAAAATTGAAGTGGTCTGTGCGACAGGTTCGGGCGAACCACAACCCTTTGCGTTATTGATGTTGTCTTTAGATGCCATGAAAGAGTTACAACGTGGCGAATTGGATAAAGAAACCTTGGCGGCAGAATTTAAAGAGTTGTTAAAGTCGGTCAATGAAACCTTAGAAGACCACGAGCGTATGGATTATGTTGTTGTCGTTAAAGACCAATGGACAATGGAAAATGGCTTTTTAACACCCACCATGAAAATCAAACGGAATATTATTGAAGACCGCTATTTAGCCAATGCTGAAAAATGGTTAGGTATGAAGCAACGGGTGATTTGGGAATAGTTATTAATCGTTATCCCTCGTGATACAAGGGCGAGCCGATGTGTTCGCCCTTTTTTTGTTTTTTTGTGAGGTGATTGTCTAAACGTGAGGGAGTGGCGTTATGCCAAATTTTTAAGGATCAGCACTCACAGGTCCAATGACTTGGCCAGTTTTTGCGTCCACCAACATAATCGCGGATCCACGTGAACTACCTAAACGCATAAAATGAACTTCTTCAGGTGTTCGGCCATAGGTTTTTGCTCCAGCAGCTATGAGGGCAATTGCTTGAGCTGAAATATGTGCATTTGCTTTCAGTGGCATTGAATTAGCTAAAATATCAGGAATCATTTCTGAGTATTCTACATAATATTCAGGCATCATTTGTAAATCACCTAGTCCAGCAAGTGCTGAATTTACAATGCGCATTTGTTCGTTGGGGTCAGCAGGCATCTTAACGCCGACCAGTTTCGGTTTGGTCATACTCAGCGTTTTATATTGGGGTATTTGTGCTTGTGCGAGTTGTTGTGGTGAAATATCAGCAGCAAATACCAAGTCGAAACTTCTTGATGACGCTACTATAAATACAGGCCTAGACATAAACATCGTATATAGACCGATAAAAAGAAAAACGACCTGTATGAGTGCAATGACAGTGAGATCCATCTTTAGAGTAGCTTTGCCTGTTTTATAGACGAGTAGTGTCAGCAGCGGGCCAACAATCAAGTCAATACCCCCGACTAGCCCGAGTAACTTATCAGCCTTAGCCATTGGAATTAATGCTAATGGATACCAAAAGTAAATAATGTAAGCGGCGACACTGCCAACTATCGCGATACTAATGAGTAAATGAATAAAAGAGGCTTTCCAACGAGTCATGGTGCTTAACACTCTAAGTAATATCGGGGCGATGAGAGGCGTTAATATAATGGAGATATAGGGGAATGCAAGAGCTGGTTTTATGCTTTTAGCGATACCAAAATGGGCAATATATGAGGAAGTTCACATGGCAATAGAAATCGAACGTAAGTTCCTTGTGGTTGGCGATGGCTGGCGTACATCCGATGGCGTGTTATATCGTCAAGGCTATTTAAATCGTGACAAAATGCGAACCGTGCGCGTCAGGCAGGCGGGTGATCAGGCATTTTTGACCATTAAAGGTAAAACGACAGGTATTAGTCGTGCTGAGTTTGAATATTCTATTCCAGTCACTGAAGCCCAAGACTTATTGGCACTGTGTGATGGTGGCTTGATTGAGAAAATCCGTCATAAGATAACTTATGCGGGTTTGCTGTGGGAAATCGATGAATTTTTAGGTGATAATGCAGGGCTAGTGGTCGCAGAAGTTGAGCTAAAGTCCGCCGAACAAGCGATAGAGTTACCTGTGTGGGTTGGTGTTGAAGTCTCCGATGACGCTAAATATTACAACTCTAATTTATCAACTTATCCCTTTTCATCATGGATGGCACAAGATGCTGAACGGATGTTAGAGCGCAGTGGTGTGGCGGGAATTGCTTAGCAATGAGTGGGGGTTGTTAACGTGGATGTTCAAAAAAAATGGCAAGGACTGCTGCTGGCTGGCCTTTGGTTAGGGCTTTGCTCTATGGGTCATGCGGCGAATAATCTCCTCAGCTTTGATGAAGTGCAACAAAATTGGCAGTCATCTTATGCCAGTTTATTAGACCGTCACGGTAACGTATTAACGCGCCAACGCATTAACAAAGAACAGCATCGATTGGATTGGACTCCCCTCAACGAAGTTTCACCCGCATTAATTGACGCGCTTTTGTTTACCGAAGACCGTGATTTTTATCGTCATCATGGTGTCGATTGGGGAGCGTTTAGCCGTTCTGTTGCCAACTATTTGACAGGGCAAAAAGCGCGTGGCGCGAGCACGCTGACGATGCAGTTAGTTGCACTATTAGATAAAGATTTAAGTTGGCAAACAGGTGGCCGTACGATTGGACGAAAATGGCAGCAATTACAAGCGGCACGCCATTTAGAACAGCAATGGACAAAAACACAAATCTTAGAGGCTTTTTTAAACTTAACCATGTGGCGTGGTGACTTACAAGGCGTGAGTGCGGCCAGCTTGGCTTTGTTTGGTAAGTTACCGAGTGGTTTGAATCGTGCCGAAAGTATTGTTTTGGTGAGTCTTTTAGCTGCACCTAATGCCCGTGCAGAGCGTATTGCTGCCAGAGCCTGTATGTTAATTAAGGCAGGTTATGAGGCCGATTGTGATTCAGTGACAGCACTTGCAGATAATCGTTTAAATAATCGTAAATTACCCATTGCCGAAAGCCCTGATATGCTCAGTTTAGCCTCCCGCTTACTGAGCAAAGCCGATCAAACCGTCACCACCACGATAGATGCCAAACTGCAACGCTATGCCTATGAATCGCTACGCACACAATTAGCGGCATTAGCGAGTCAAAAAGCCAATGCAGGCGCGGCTTTAGTGTTAAATAATGAAACGGGTGAAGTCTTAGCGTATGTCGCTAACAGTGGTTTGGTAGAAGACAGTGTGTGGGTTGATGGCGTGCAAGCACAGCGTCAGGCAGGTTCAACATTAAAACCCTTTTTATACGGTTTAGCGATTGAGAAAAACCGTTTAACTGCGGCCTCCGTGATTGACGATGCGCCGATCAATATCAGCACTCCTTTAGGTTTATATGTGCCCCAAAACTATGAGCATGATTTTAAGGGGGCGGTCACTGTGCGTACGGCCTTGGCCAGTTCCTTAAATGTGCCTGCGGTCTTGACGCTCGGTAAAGTCGGTGTTGAACCTTTTTGGCAGTTACTCAATGACGTAGGCTTTAATCTCCAAGAGCAACCTGATTACTACGGTAATGCCTTGGCTTTAGGGGGGGCTGATATTACGGTGTGGCAATTGGCCAATGCCTATCGCAGTTTAGCTAATGGTGGTGTCTGGCGTGATGTCCGCTTAACTGCAAAAGATGCAGGTTCACCATCCTTCCCTGAAAAACGCATTTTATCGTCACCATCGAGTTTTATTATTAATACGATACTCAGTGATCGAAATGCTCGTAGTTTAACCTTTGGTTATGAAAATCCATTAGCAACCCCATTTTGGACAGCCGTCAAAACAGGCACGAGTAAAGACATGCGCGATAATTGGTGTGTTGGTTTTTCACAGCATTTTACCGTGGCAGTGTGGGTCGGCAATATGCAAGGCTTACCAATGCGTGATGTCTCTGGCATTAGCGGTGCTGCCCCCATTTGGAATAGTATTATCAGCTATTTGGAAGGGGATAATGTCGGTAATGCTTCACCGATTGCGCCTGAGGGTGTCCATCAACAGCGCGTGACGTTTGAAGGTTTTCAACAGCCCAGTTACGATGAGTGGTTTATTGAGGGGACGGAGCAACGTCAGGTGAGTTATCAGGCGGACACCACGCCGATGATTGTCTATCCTGTTGACGGTACGATTATCGCCCTAGATCCTGATATGCCTGTTGCGGTGCAAAAAGTCTATTTTCGTGCCCATCACGGCGGAGAAACGCTGCATTTTTGGTTAAATGAACAAGACTTGGGGCTTGCTGACGATAATTATGTTTGGCAACCGCGTCGAGGCAGTTATCATCTGCGCCTGAAAACCTTATCTGGTCAGACACGCCATGAGGTATTTTTTGAAGTTCGTGGTAAGTTAAGCCCTTCGAGTGTATCTCTGCATCGTCGGAGATAGTTAGAACTGACACATGAGATAAGTTTTAACAGCCTAAACTCGTTCTGAGACGATATCTTGAGGACTGTCCCATGAGTTTAATCGACTCCTTTATTATTCCTGAATGGCCAGCACCACCCAATGTGCGTGCCATTGTCACGACTCGCGTCGGTGGCGTTAGTGTTGCGCCATTTGATAGTTTTAACCTTGCTTTTCATGTTGGCGATAATGCCGTAGCGGTTGTTGAAAATCGCCGTAAATTATTAACCGCCTTAAATGAAATAGCACCTTGTGGCCCGCCACAATGGTTGCAACAAACACATGGCACCGTTGTGGTTGATGCCTTTAGCGAGCCTAAAATTCGGGCGCAAAATGTCCCCGAAGCGGATGCTGTTACCACAACGCATCGTGGCTTACCCTGTGTTGTGATGACTGCCGATTGTTTGCCCGTTTTTTTTAGCGATAGAAATGGTAACCGAGTAGCGGTTGCTCATGCAGGTTGGCGTGGTTTGTGTAATGGTATTTTAGAAAATACCTTGGCAAGATTCACCAACCCTGCGGAAGTCATGTGCTGGTTAGGCCCTGCCATCGGTGCAAATGCCTTTGAAGTAGGCGCGGAAGTGCGTGATGCCTTTATGAAGATAGATAAATCGGCGGCTAGTGCGTTTGTTGCCAAAGCGAATGGTAAATATCATGCCGATATTTACGAGCTGGCAAGACAACGTTTAGTCAAAGCAGGCATTGGCATGATTAGCGGGGGAGAAATGTGTACGGTCAGCGATGGTGAACGGTTTTACTCCTATCGCCGTGAACAAACGACTGGCCGTATGGCTTCAATTATTTGGTTGGCTTGATAAATTAGGTTAGTCGCATACATGGCAAAAAATATCGCAATCGTCTATCACAGTGGTTTTGGCCATACGGCAAAACTCGCCGATTATATCGCCTTGGGTGTCAGCCAAGTTGCGGAAGTAGAAGCCTATTTATTGTCGGTGGACAATATTGATTGGGATATTTTAGCTGCTGCGGATGCCATTATTATGGGTTGCCCTACTTATATGGGGAGTGCCTCAGCACCGTTTAAAGCATTTATGGATGCCAGTTCAAAAGCATGGTCAGAGCAACTTTGGCAAGGCAAATTGGCTGCAGGTTTTACTAATTCGGGTGGGCTGAGTGGCGATAAATTAGCAGTGTTGCAGCAACTACAATTGTTTGCCATGCAACACGGGATGTTATGGGTCGGAATGCCCTTACAACCGACAGGTACAAGCCCAGAAGACTTAAACCGTATGGGCAGTTATATGGGCTTAATGGCACAATCCGACAGTGCGCCTGTTGATGTCACACCACCGATTGGTGATTTAAGAACGGCTGAGTGGTTTGGCGAGTATGTGGCCAAAACCATCTCGCGCTTACTGTAGTATTAAAAAGCGGGTAGTTTTTTATGTACTGATAAAGAAATCGCCGAAGAGCGGCTAGTAATTTGTAGTTTGCCAAAAATGTTTTTAACGTGCCATTTTGTCGTTGATAAAGAAATAGACAACTGTTGACAGATTTCTTTATTACTCAGCCCTTTTTGTACTAAAGCCAGCACTTCTCGCTCTTTATAAGTCAGTGCTTCGGTAGGGTTTTTGGGCTGACGAGCGGGGACGTTTGTTGGGTATAACACCTCTTTATAAAGTTGTAGATAAACCTCGGGCAAGTTAATCAGCCCTTGTTCGTGGGCTTCACGGACAATACGCGCAAAATCAGGTGCTTCGTCAAAAACGGTACGCACACCACACTGCAAACCCACATGAGCAAATAGCTCGACTAACAGTTGTTGTGCTTGTTGATGCTGTTCTTGTAGGCTAAGAATGACAATTTGATTGGCGCGGACAATCACTAAGCGAGTTCGCATTTGGGTATTGGCCAAACTGTCGGCTACGGTGGATAAAATCGCTAAGGCTTTGTCGTATTGCTTGCGCGAGCGTAAATATAATGCCGCAGCAATACCGCCATAAACCCATGCTTCTTGATAATGTGTCGGCGCGTGTTGCCATGTTCCGTGTTGGATTTTTTCGACTAAATCATAATCATGGACAATACTTTTGATAATGTCTTTTTGTTGATGACGTAGGGCATGGCTTAACTCCTCAGCTAATAACTGAGTGAGTAAACGTTGATATTGACCATGGCGTAAAATACGCCGTAATTGTAGTAATAATTGCCGCGCACGTTGACCCGCACTAACTGTTTGTAACCGTGCCAAGGTGACATAAACATGAAATACTAATTCGGTCACACACGCCGAATCCATCGCCATCATCAGTTGTTCACATAACGCATTTGCTTCAACCAGTCGATTTTGCTCGTATAAACTCACGGCCATGCAAGTGGCAGCATTGACCCAACATGGCGTTTGCGGTTGTTGTGCATACTGATTAAAAAAATCTTGGGTCATTTGCCGAGCAATTAACACATGGCCTAATTCCCGTTCCGACAAAATCAAAATCACATCGGTAAAACTACTAACGTAGTCATGGTTTAAATTACTCAGTAAGACTTTACCGCGCGCCGCATAACGAATTGCCGTTTCACAATCGCCTTTTAACATAAAATAACGGGCTAAAAAGGTCAGTGCTGAGTCGCGAATATCATCATAGTGTTGATTCTGCTGTGCTTGCAAAATAGCAGGTTCTGGTTGATAAAAATCTTGATGAAATAAATTAAAGACATTTTCTAAAAAGGCGAGTGTGTCGCCAATCAGGGCAGAAGCGTGTTCACCATAATGATTTTTTAATAACTGAAGTTGATAATGTGCTTCGCCAAACAGACGTGAAAAAATTAACGCACTGAGGTGTAATAACGCTAATTCAGGATGCGCTAAACGCTCATCGGCTTGGATTTTATTTAGCCAAGAAAGTATAAAATTAAGCTTGCCTTCTTTTAGCCATTGGGTGCAACACTGCCCTAAAATATGATAAAAACGCTGCGGCTCATGTAACAGTTGAGCATGAGATAACGCCGATTCAGGCTCGTGAGTAGCTAAAAAATAATCTGCCGCACAGTGATGTAAATGTTGGACATAGTTGGCAGGCTCTTGTAATAACCGTACCTGTAAACATTGTTGAAATAATGGGTGATAACGGTAAATTTGTGCTTGTTCGTCAATGGCAGAAATAAATAACCCCTTTTGAATCAACTGCTGAATAATCTGTTGACTGTCTAAATGTGGCAATAAATGTTGTGTCACTTTGGGGTCAAATTTATCAAAAATCGAACTAGCTAATAAAAACTCACGTAATGGTTGAGGTAAATCGGCTAAGACCACATCAACAAAATAATCGGCAATTTCGGGTTGTGTGCCTTGAAAGTGAGTTGTCAGTAAGTGTCCTGTTTTCGCGCGTGCCAATAACGCTAATTTAATACCTGCCATCCAGCCTTCGGTAAAACGGAGCAAATCGCTGCTTTCATTTTCGGTGAGTTGTGGTTGTTGTAATAATTGACATAATTCATTGAGTTGCGAGGAGGGTAGACGTAAATCATGGCTATCAATCAGCAATAACAAATCTTCTAGTTTTAATCGGCTTAATGAGAAATCAGGATGGCTACGACTGGCAATAATCAAATGAATATGTGGCGGTAAATGAGCTAATAAATAGGCAAATAACTGCTGAATGACGGCTGTACTGGCATAATGAAAATCATCCAAAATCAAGAAAAAATCGTCTTCTAAGCTGTCAAAAGCATCTAACAACGACTGCGCTAAAATCTCCGCTTGCTCGGGTGTATCATCAAGGGCATTTAACGACAAAATCGGCAAAATGTTAACGTGCTGTTGTAATGCGTGATGTAAGTGTCGTAAAAAAACAATCGGGTCTTTATCTCGACGATTTAAGCCTAAATGAGCGGTAGGCAGTTGTGGGTTTTTAACGCGCCATTGTTGTAATAAAGTCGATTTGCCCGAGCCAGCAGGGGCTAAGATGAGCGTTAGAGCAAAGCCTTGGCTACGGTCTAATAAGTGTAATAAATCGCTACGTTGCAAACGATTCTGTGCGTTAGCTAGTTTGAGTGAATTCATGGAGTTAGGCCATATTTATGTGCCGAGGTTGGGCTAAATGTTCGCGCTCTGCTCGCTGCAAAAAACTAAGCCATAAGCGAGTAAAAATTAAGAGCATTTAGCACTGCACGAGGCAGTGACCTAGGTCGTTGGTTTATTGTTATTGTGCTGGCGATTATAGCCTATAGTTGGTTTTCTCTGCCCCTACTTTGGGAGGGGGAAATGTAAAAAAACAAGATGTTCTTAGATGAAAGTTGAATAAAAAATAACCTGTAACTCCATCTTTCCCCCTCCTTTATGCCCCTCCTAAAGAGTAGTTTTTCTTGGTGTTTAGCTTGCTAGACTGCGCGCCATCAACACCATATCAAGGTGATGGTATAGAGCTGAGATGCTGATTTTGGTTATCTGGCTGATCTAAAACAATAAATCTGGACTTACGCATCGCACCGCGATTAGCGCGCCTTAAAGCTGCGGTAATACATATAAAGCGATTGCTGCGTACATCTTAAAAGAGGAACTCATCATGGCAATTTGGGTCACATGGCCAGCTTGGACGAAGCTAGGCACATTAGGTATTGCAGCAGGCTTGATTACATTGGCAGGCGAGCGCAGCGATTTACTAAAAAATAATATGTTTGATTTAGAAGACTATCCCAAACTTAACAGCAAAATTGTTTGCGACGAGCGCAGTAAAACCGCGCGTACCGAAGATGGTACTTGCAACATTTTAACCAACCCTGCCGAAGGCTCTGCGTATGTGCGTTTTGGCCGTAACGTCAACCCCACCTTTACCGTAGGCGAAACCGAAGCCAATACCTTATTAAGCCCAAATCCGCGTGAGGTCAGTAACACACTGTTGGCGCGTGGTGAGTTTAAGCCAGCCCCCAGCCTAAACTTTATTGCCGCTTCATGGATTCAATTCATGGTGCATGATTGGGTAGATCATGGCGAAAACTCGTCAACCAATCCGATTAAAGTCCCTTTACCTGCGGGTGATGCGTTGGGTTCAGGCACGCTCAATGTCCGTCGTACACAAGCAGACATTAGCCGTACAGCGGCTGATGCAGGTAAAGTAAATACTTATCGTAACCACAATACGCATTGGTGGGATGGTTCGCAGTTATACGGTAGCAGCAAGGCACAAAATGACAAAGTTCGCTCCTTTGTTGATGGTAAGCTAAAAGTGAATGCCGACGGCACATTACCAACGGAGTTATTGAGCGGCAAACCAATTACAGGTTTTAACGAAAATTGGTGGGTCGGCATTAGTATGCTCCATCAAATATTTACCAAAGAGCATAACGCCATTGCGACGATGCTGAAACAACGCTATCCCGGTCAAACAGACCAATGGTTATATGACAAAGCTCGTTTAGTGAATGCGGCATTGATGGCAAAAATTCATACTGTTGAATGGACTCCAGCCGTTATTGCTAATCCTGTTACTGAACGTGCCATGTATGCTAACTGGTGGGGGTTGATTGGCAATGCAACAGGCCGCGATAAATATCAGGCTGAAACCCGTCAATGGTATGCTGACTTAGCCAAAACCGACTCTTTCTTAAAAACTTTTCTGGGGGCTAATGCCAATTTAGCAGGCACAGTAGGTAGTGGTACGTTAGACCATGCGATTGCTGGTTTAGTGGGTTCGGCTAATCCGAATAATTACGGTGTACCTTATACCCTGACCGAAGAGTTTGTTTCCGTTTATCGTATGCACCAACTGATGCGTGATAAAGTCGATATTTACGATATTGGCTCTAATATCGTCTCTAAGTCTGTGCCTATCCAAAATACGCGTGATCGTGATGCCGAATCCATGCTTAATAGCGAAAAAGCAGATCGTTTATGGTATTCCTTTGGTATTACCAATCCGGGTTCATTGACGCTAAATAACTACCCGAATTTTTTGCGTAATCTGTCAATTCCTTTAGTGGGTAACATTGACTTAGCGACGACTGATATTTTGCGCGACCGTGAGCGTGGTGTGCCGCGTTACAACCAATTTCGTCGTCAAATTGGTTTAAATCCAATTACTAAATTTGAAGACTTAACCAGCGATGCCGCTACCTTAACCAATCTCAAACGTGTTTACAGCAACGATATTGAGAAGATTGATACGATGGTAGGTATGATGGCGGAAACCACTCGCCCTGATGGTTTTGCCTTTGGTGAAACCGCCTTCCAAATTTTTATTTTGAATGCCTCGCGTCGTTTGATGACCGACCGTTTCTTTACTAAAGACTATACGCCAACGGTATATACGCCCGAAGGGTATGCGTGGGTTGAAAATACCACCATGGTTGATGTCATTAAACGTCACAATCCAAGCTTGGCATTAAGCCTAACGGGCATGGACAATGCGTTCAAACCGTGGGGTTTAAATATGCCAGCCGAATACGAAAGCTGGTCTGCGGGCACAAAAGCCGATCATTTATGGGTCAATGGTGCATTGCGTACTCAGTACAAAACCACTATGCCTAACTTGAAAAAGGTGGATACAGGCGGTTTGATTAGTTCTATCTTGTGGAAAAAAGTACAAAACCGCACCGATGTTGCGCCCGCAGGTTACACCAAACCGATTCATCCTTATGGTGCAATGGCAAAAGTTAAGTTTGTCCCTGTGGCGAATAATGGTTATACAGGCTTATTCCAAGGCTCAGATTATGGCTTGTTGCGTTTATCGGTGACTGAAAACCCTGCTGAAGGGGCGTTTCAGGCAGGTTTAGCATGGAAAGTCTTTGTTAACGGCAAGCCATCAGAAAATGTCTCGGCGTTATATACCCTCGCAGGCCAAGGAGCTAACTACAACTTCTTTGCTAATGAGCTATCTAACTATGTTTCACCAGACATCAATAACGCCGCTAGTACCATTCTATTTTCTGCCGTCACCGCTAAACCGACATTGTTGATGATGAATGATATGGCAGAAGTGACACAAGCAGGGGTAAATGTTGGCGTGCCTAAAGCACCTACACAAATTTATTTTGTTCCTCGCCCCGAAGTCAAAACCAAGTTTTCAACCACTGCCCATGACTTCCGTTATGATTTAGCGACATTAGGCGCAGGTTCTCCCGTCTATGATGTTTACGCGACGTCGATGGAAATTAAAACCTCGATTATTCCGTCAACTAATCAGAGCTATGCTTCTCAGCGTCGTGCTAGTGCCAAGAAAGTGGGCACATTGGAATTGACCTCACCGATGATTGTCTCTGCTTTTGGTGACCAAGGCGTATTCTTCAAGCATCAACGCTACGAAGATAAATAAGCCGTAGCCCTAAAAACCAGCTCTGGACAGAGCTGGTTCTTTGTTCGTTGTCGATTTAATCCCCCTAAATGGGCAATCCCTGCCCATTTTCAAGTCCTAAAATCCTCGATACAAAAACAAAAATTTGCGTCTTGAAATCTCTCATCTATACCTCATTACAAGGGCATACCCCTATTTTTTATGTGTGAATGAGGATCTATCATGCGTTTTGACCGTTTTACCGCAAAACTACAGCAGGCACTCAGTGACGCGCAATCTATCGCCGTTGGCCGTGACCATTCCAGTATCGAGACCGTCCACTTGTTATTAGCCTTGCTACAACAAAAAGATGGCTCAGTATCGCCGTTGCTCAAACAAGCAGGGGCGAATCTTGCCACCTTAGATAAAAAGCTAAATGAACAACTTGAGCGTGTGGCCACACTAAAAAATCCTACAGGCGAAGTGCAAGTCGGCCAAGATTTACAACGCGTCTTTAATCTCACCGACAAGTTAGCGCAACAACGCCAAGACCAATTTATTGCCAGTGAATTGGTGTTACTTGCCATGATGGATGCAGGCGGTGATACAGCTAAAAGCCTACAGCAATCAGGCGTTGATAAAACCCGTTTGCAAAATGCCATTCAACAATTACGCGGAGATGAACCCGTGACTGACAGCAATGCCGAAGAAAATCGCCAAGCTTTAAGTAAATACACCATTGATTTAACCGAACGTGCCGCCAAAGGCAAACTAGACCCTGTGATTGGCCGTGATGATGAAATTCGTCGCACTATTCAAGTATTGGCGCGGCGTACCAAAAATAATCCAGTGTTAATTGGTGAGCCGGGTGTCGGTAAAACAGCGATTGTCGAAGGTTTAGCGCAACGGATTATCAATGGTGAAGTGCCTGAAGGCTTAAAGAATAAACGCGTTTTGTCCTTAGATATGGGCTCGCTGATTGCAGGGGCAAAATTTCGTGGTGAGTTTGAAGAGCGTTTAAAAGCCGTATTAAGCGATTTATCGAAACAAGAAGGCAATGTTATTTTGTTTATTGATGAATTGCATACGATGGTGGGTGCAGGTAAAGGCGAAGGCGCAATGGACGCAGGCAATATGCTCAAGCCTGCTTTGGCGCGGGGGGAGTTGCATTGTGTGGGCGCAACGACCTTAGACGAATACCGTCAATACGTCGAAAAAGATGCCGCTTTAGAACGTCGTTTCCAAAAAGTGATGGTGGATGAACCGAGCGTCGTCGATACCATTGCTATTTTGCGTGGCCTGAAAGAGCGTTATGAGTTGCATCATGGTGTTGATATTACCGACCCTGCGATTATTGCCGCCGCTAAAATGTCGCATCGTTATATCACCGACCGCAAATTGCCTGACAAAGCCATTGATTTAATTGATGAAGCTGCCTCGCGTATTCGTATGGAAATGGACTCCAAACCCGAAGTCATGGACAAGCTTGACCGTCGTTTAATCCAGTTAAAAATGGAACGCGAAGCGTTAAAGCAAGAAGATGACAAAGCCTCGAAAGCGCAAATGGAGCTCGTCGAAGGCCAAATTAGCAAATTAGAGCGCGAATATGCCGACTTAAACGAAATTTGGCAGGCGGAAAAAGCCAGCGTCAAAGGTTCGCAAAACATCAAAGAAGAATTGGAAAAAGCCAAATTTGCCTTTGAAAAAGCGCAACGTACAGGCGATACAGGTGAAATGTCTCGTTTGAAATACGGACTAATTCCTGATTTAGAAAAACAACTCAATCAAGCAGATGATGCCGATCATGCCCCACATCAACTGTTGCGCAACAAAGTAACGGAAGTGGAAATTGCCGAAGTAGTTTCTAAAGCGACAGGCATTCCCGTTTCTAAAATGATGGAAGGCGACCGCGAAAAACTATTACGCATGGAAGAAGCCTTGCATCAGCGTGTTGTTGGTCAGCATGAAGCGGTGGAAGCGGTATCGAATGCGGTGCGTCGTGCACGTTCGGGCTTATCTGACCCGAATCGTCCGAGTGGTTCGTTCTTGTTTTTAGGGCCAACAGGTGTCGGTAAAACAGAGCTCTGTAAAGCTCTAGCGAACTTCTTGTTTGATAGTGAAGATGCCATTATTCGCATTGATATGTCTGAATTTATGGAAAAGCACAGCGTCTCGCGCTTGATTGGTGCGCCACCGGGTTATGTCGGTTATGAAGAAGGCGGCTATTTAACGGAAGCCGTGCGTCGCAAACCGTACTCCGTCATTTTATTGGATGAAGTCGAAAAAGCGCACCCTGATGTCTTTAACGTGTTGTTGCAAGTATTGGAAGATGGTCGCTTAACCGATGGTCAAGGTCGTACGGTGGACTTCAAAAACACGGTGATTATTATGACCTCGAACTTAGGTTCAGAAGTCATTCGTCATCTCAGCGAAGACAAACAGTACGACCATATTAAACTGGCGGTATTGGAAGTGGTGGGTAAACATTTCCGCCCTGAGTTTATTAACCGTATCGACGAAATGGTGGTCTTTCATCCGTTGGCGGAAGAGCAAATTCGTGGCATTGCTGAAATTCAATTAGAGCGCTTACGTGGTCGTTTAGCGGAACGTGATTTGAAATTGGAAATGAGTGAAGCAGCGATGGAGCAATTAGTGGTGGCGGGTTATGACCCTGTTTATGGCGCACGTCCGTTAAAACGGGCGATTCAAACAGGTTTAGAAAATCCGTTAGCACATAAAATATTGTCGGCGGAATTTATCGCTGGCGATACCATTGTCGCTGATGTAGATCATGGTAACTTAGTGTTTCATAAGAAACGTTTGCATTAATTCGCTTCAATACCCGCGTAAAAGTTTTCTCATTCATGCTGAGCTTGAGAAGCATAACAGGCACCGCGTGAATGGGAAACGTAAACAAACATTCATATAGCCACCTATCACCAAACGCTAAGGCACTTCATCTCTCCTGAAAAGGAGTGGGTGAAGTGTTTTTTTTAACGCGCCCATCCAAATCTTTAATTAAAAATCATAAAAATAAATACTACAAACAGGCTAATATTAAAAATATTCAATATAAAGTTGAATTTTCCTCCTTAAAAGAGGTGGTTTAGAGTCCTAGCTTAACGTTTATGTCGTTATCCAAGGAAAAGGAAGTTATCTAATGTCTGAACTACTATTGACTGACTTTAAACAACTTTTTGAGTTCATGCCGGTCTTGTATTTGGTATTGACTCCCGATTTAGTCATTGTTGCTGTAACGGATGCCTATTTGCATGCGACCATGACACAGCGTCAGCAGATTTTAGGGCGGCATCTGTTTGAGGTTTTTCCTGATAATCCCGATGATCCCCACGCCTCGGGCACACAAAACTTACGTGCATCACTAAACCGAGTCTTGCGTGACGGTATTGCCGACACCATGTCGGTACAAAAATATGATATTCGTCGTCTTGAAGCAGAAGGTGGCGGTTTTGAAGAGCGGTTTTGGAGTCCGATCAATAGCCCACTGTTCAACGCCCAAGGTCAATTGCAGTACATCATTCATCGTGTCGAAGATGTCACGGAGTTTGTTCGTCTTAAACGGCGAGGTTCTGAAAATGACAAGTTGACAACAGTGTTGCGCTCATTAATCGAACAAATGGAAATGGACGTTTATTTGCGCGCACAAGAAGTGGCAGGGGTCAATCGTCGTTTACATTCGGCCAATGCTGAACTAGAGCATATGAATGAAAGAATGCAAGAGCTTGACCAGATAAAAACCCAATTTTTTGCGAATGTCAGTCATGAATTGCGAACCCCACTGACCCTCATTTTATCCCCAACAAAAAGTCTATTGGCATTAACTGACCTAGATGAACATAAGCGTCGTCAGTTATTGGTGATTGAACGTAATGCCCATTTATTATTAAAACACGTTAATGATTTATTAGATGTTGCCAAACTTGATGCAGGCAAAATGGAGCTGCATGTCGCGAGTACTAATTTAGGGCAGTTATTGGAGCGTGTTGCCAGTTATTTTGATGTGTTAGCGGAAGAAAAGTCGATTCATTATAGTGTAGAAGCCGAGAAGGGCGTTCTTGCTCAGGTTGACCCAGCACAAATAGAACGTATTCTTTTGAATATGCTCTCTAATGCTTTCAAGTTTACCCCCACAAATGGACGAGTTCGTTGTGATTTACATGCCGACCATGAACAGCGTCATGTTCTGATTGACGTAGCGGACAGTGGTATTGGTGTGCAGCCAGAGCAGAGAGAATCTATTTTTGAGGCATTTCATCAAGCGGACACGGGGCTCAATCGGCATTTTGCAGGGACAGGCTTGGGGTTGTCGATAGCGCGTGAGTTTGCTGAATTACATGGCGGCACGCTCAGTGTGAGCAATGCTCCAGAAGGTGGGGCATTATTCCGCCTGATATTGCCCATTTTGGCGATTGAAGAGCCGTTATCACCCGTTATAACTGTTGATGATCACTCCATCAGCAATGCGCTCGCTGAGTTTTCTTCGTCGCAAACTGAAGTGGTGGTGACACAGCAATTGACAGAAGGAGCTTTAGTGTTAGTCATAGAAGATAATGTTGAGCTAAACCAATTTCTATGCGATAGCTTGGCGAGTGACTATCGTATTGCTTCCACATTAAATGGTGAAGAGGGGCTACAACAAATAGAACTGTTACGGCCTGATTTAATAATCTGTGATGTGATGATGCCCAAAATGAGTGGCGATATGCTGGTTCAACAGGTGCGCGCCAATGTCGCGCTAAATATCATTCCTATTCTATTATTAAGTGCGAAAGCGGATGATGATTTTCGTATTCAATTACTGAAAGCGGGCGCGCAGGATTATCTGATTAAACCCTTTTTACTCGACGAACTTCGCGCCCGCGTCCGTAACTTGGTGAATGCTAAATTAGCAGAAGATCATAATCGCCAACTGACTATTGATTTAAACGAGCGTCATCAACGCCTACAACAACTCATGTCTGAGCTAGAAGAGGCAAATAAAGATCTAGAAAGTTTTTCTTATTCTGTATCCCACGACTTGCGCTCGCCACTGCGTGCTATTGATGGCTTTTCACAACTTCTCGCCCAACGAGCGGTGAATAAACTGGACTCAGAAGACCAACGCTTACTCATGGTAGTACGTAATAATACTAAAAAAATGGGGCAGTTAATTGATGATTTGCTTCATTTCTCTCGAGTAAGTCGTGTCGGATTACGTCGCTACCCAACAGATATGAATGCGTTGGTGGAAGAAGTATGGAAGGAGATCAAAGAAGACTATCAAGGAAGTATTGTCATAGGCTCATTACCTGCAGCAAATATTGATAGGGCTTTATTGGCTCAGGTGTGGACTAACTTATTAGTTAATGCAGTCAAATATAGCGCAAAAGTAGCACATCCGACGATCACTGTCAGTGCGGATGTTGGCGAGACTGAGTATTGCTATCATGTCCATGATAACGGTGCAGGTTTTGATATGCGCTTTGTCCATAAACTATTTGTCGTTTTTCAAAGACTACATGGCGATGCAGAGTTTTCGGGGACAGGCGTGGGCTTGGCAATAGTTGCACGAATTATCAACCGTCATGGAGGGCGGGTCTGGGCTGAAGGTGAAGTGGATAAAGGAGCGACAATTTATTTTACGATTCCTAAAACACTAGAATAATAACGAGGGGAGCATAGCGTGATGCAAACCATACTGCCTGTTTTACCCGTTGAAGTGCTATTGGTTGAAGATAACGTGTTAGATGCTGAAATGACGATAGTGACCTTACGCAATCAGCGTTTAGCCAATCGTATAGAGTGGTTGCAAGATGGTGAAATGGCTTTAGATTACCTGTATTGTCGAGGAAGTTTTTTAGGGCGAGATCCTTTATTACCCAAATTGATTTTACTGGATTTAAAACTACCCAAAGTAGATGGTTTAGATCTTTTGCGCGTGCTGAAAAATGATTCAAAACTATGTCATATACCCGTCGTTATGTTGACTTCTTCTGCTGAAGAAAGTGACTTATTAACGAGTTATGACTTAGGAGTGAATAGTTATGTTGTCAAACCTGTTGATTTTGATCAGTTTAATGCTGAGATTGCGAAATTAGGCTTTTATTGGATGTTAATTAATAAAACACCCGCATTGTTAAATAAATAATTAAGACTTTATGAATAATGTCAGAGTTGTTTTCTGCCCGTGATTAAAATTTTTTAGTCTTTCTTGTCTAACATAAGGAGAGTGTGATGCGTAACTTGCGTGTACTTAATTTAGAAGATGTTTCAACGGATGCCGAGTTGATTGCGTTGGCACTACAAATGGCTGGCATTGTCGCTGATATTAAACGTGTTGATAACGAGCCAGATTTTATTGATGGTCTGCGATCATTCAATCCCGATATTATTTTAGCCGATTATCATATACCGGGGTTTGGCGGCTTAGAAGCTTTAGTTATTCACAATAATATCTGTCCTGATATTCCATTTATCTTTGTCTCTGGCTCTTTGGGTGAAGAACGTGCCGTCGCGACCTTGCGTGAAGGTGCGACGGATTATGTATTAAAAGATCGAATGATAAGACTACCTGCAGCAGTGACCCGCGCTATACAAGAGTGTGAACAGCAGCGAGAGCGTGAACATATACGCATTGAACTAGATGCTGAACGGCGGCTAATGAGTGCTATTTTAAATACCACACAAGCTTTTATTACCGTTGTCGATGAGCGGTCACGTATTATTCATCTCAATTATGCAGCTGCAAAAGTGTCGGGGCAACCAATCGAAATGATGTTGGGCGCGGTTTTTTGGGAAGCCTTTATGGCGATAGATTCTCAAGATGCAGCGCGTCAGCATATTCGTCTAGCTTTAGACAGCCATAGCTCTTTGTCGGAACATATATGGCGCGCAACAACACCGACAGGAAGAATCATTCTCTGGACAACTGGCTTGCTTAACTCCCAGCAAGAGCATGCAGGTAGCTTAGTGTTATGTGGTATTGATATCACCGATCAGCAGCAGGCCGAAGAAAAAGCGTATTTTCTGGATAATTTTGATTTAGTGACGCATTTGCCCAATCGGAAGTTATTTCAGCGACAGTTAGGCGTGTTTTGCCATAATGACCTCAATAAAGGCACATTACGTGTGGCAATGATGGTGGGTATAGTAAAAATACAAGAGATTAGAGACAGTTATGGTGAGTTGGTCACCGATGAAATTTTATTGACCATAGTTGAAAGACTACGGCAATGGCAACCCAAACACGACTTAATTGCTCGTGTCGGTGACAGCGCCTTTGCCTTAGCATTAGAAGTAGATTTGGAGGCGGAGCTGCCTGTAATCGTCACCCAGATTCTCCAACAAATGAATGAGCCGTTTGATGTCGCAGGCAAGCAGTGGGTGTTATCGGCATTAGGTGGTGTCGCTGTTTATCATCCAGAAATGGAAGACCCCATTTTATTATTACATGAAGCTGAAACGGCTTTACACGATGCTGAAACCGAACCTGAACGAAGTTATACCGTCTATACGCCTGTGTTATCAGGCGATGCACGGGCACGTTTACTATTGGAAAGTGAGTTGCGGGCTGCCTTAAAACATAATGATGAGCTGATTTTGTATTATCAGCCGCAAGTCGATTTAGTGACGGGTAAAGTCATTGGTATGGAGGCATTGATTCGTTGGCGGCATCCACGTTTAGGTTTTTTAGTGCCCGATCGCTTTTTGCCCGTCGCTGAAGCGGGTAATTTAATGGGCTGTCTGAGTCAATGGGTATTACGCGCAAGCTGCAAACAAATTCAGACGTGGCAAGATCTTGATTTGATACCACCCACCATCGCCATAAATTTGTCGGCTAGCGAGTTTGCTTCGCCATTATTACCTCAACATATTAGTGCCGCGTTAGAGGAGTTTGGCATTTTACCGTATCAGTTAGAAGTTGAATTGACTGAATCAGCGAGTATGAATGACCCACAGTTAACCATTAGTATCATGTCAACATTACGCGAAATGGGCTTGTGTGTGTCTATTGATGATTTTGGTACAGGCTATTCTAATTTGAGTTATTTAAAACGCTTTCCAGTTGATCGCTTAAAAATAGATCAAGCATTTGTTCGTGATATTTTGACGGATTCTGATGATTTAGCGATTTCACAAGCGGTGATTGCGATGGCGCACCAGTTACGTTTGGATGTCATTGCTGAGGGTATAGAAACATTGGGGCAATTAGCGGTATTAATGGAAGCTCGCTGCGATATTGGCCAAGGTTATTTATTCAGTGTGCCGCGTGCTGGGGATGATTGTCATGAATTAATGAGTCAAATCTTTGATTTGCCATCATCATTACGTTCGGAGCGGCGTGTGCGTTTAACGTAATTATTCAATGGCACTCCATAAATTGGGTGCAATCGTGCACCCCTACGGTTATTTGGTAAGGACAGACTCATGTGTCTGCCCTCAATGAATACATCGCTTCACCCCCATACTCCGCTAAAACGTTAACAGCTCCTCGTTAATTTCATCGTTTAGTGTTTCGTATGGTCTACTTCAGCCAATTCAAACAAAACTGCACCAACAAGGTATTGGCAAAATCAATAAAAAATGCGCCAACAATCGGTACAACTAAATACGCTCTGGGCGCAGGGCTATAACGTTTGACAAAAGCATCCATGTTGGCCATTGCATTGGCGGTTGTCCCCATCATAAAGCCGTAAAAGCCTGTTGCGGTCACGGCTGCTTCGTAGTCTTTCCCCATATATTTAAAAATCAAGGTCGCGCTTAATAAGCCAATTAACAGCACTTGCAAGGCAATCAGCACTAACAAAGGCAACGCAACGCTAGCCAATTTTGATAAGTCTAACCCCATCAACGACAACACTAAAAAATACGATAGAGCGACATGACCTAAGTTTTCTAGTCCATTTTCAGATAGCCGCAAGAAACGAGTGTTGTCGTCAATATTGCGTAATATGGCGGCGACCAACATCGCGCCAATATAGGCAGGCAAGGTCATGCCCCATTGCGTAAACGTCGCACTGACAAAACTACCTAACCACATCGCCACTAAAATAACGCCGACATGTTTGAGCAAATGACCTTCGTCGCTAGAGGAGGCGAGTAAGTCAGAAGTCATATTTGTCTGGAGATGATTCGTCGTTAATGGCTGTTGATTTTTTTGCAAATGACGCATTAACAACGTACCAATAGGGCCTCCCATAATTCCGCCCATAATAATCCCGCACATGGCGGCCATAATGGCAATTGACTCTGCACCAACAATGCCAGCTGCCTCAAATTGAGGAGCAAAGGCCAAGCCCGTTGCAGGGCCACCCGTTAACGTCACTGAGCCACATAACACGCCAAATAGTGGCGGTAATCCCATTAATACAGCCGCACTTGCACCCACAACATTCTGCAAAATCGCTGCAATAATACTAATACCCAAAAAAATCATCACATAACGGCCACCGATTTTTAAGAGCTTGAGACTGGCAGCAAAACCGAGCGTGGTAAAAAAGGCAATCATCAACGGTGTTCGCATACTGGTATTGAGTTGAATACTCCAGCCATGTTGTTTGCCATACCACATCACTAATGCCGCTAATAAACCACCAATGACGGGCGAGGGTAGGTTGTAACGACTGAAAAAAGGTATGTGTTGCTTGAGCGCGTGGCCAATAATTAACACTAAGCTTGCGAGTGCCAGTGTCGCAATAGCATCAAAGTCCAGCATAAAACTCTCCATTGACATAAGTAGATTCGTTTGTTTGTTTTCACTATGTTGATGCAGTTTTTGATCCAAGTGGTGTCGTTTCTGGAAATATATTTGCCCTGTTGATTGTCGCGTCTTGCTCAAGGCATTCGCTAGTGATACTGTCAGACACTTTCAACAATAACCATCTTGGTAGTCGTATTGACACTGCAAAATGCGGTTTTTAATTTTGCGGATGTGAATCTGTTTTATTGTTTTTTGTTCCAACCTCAAGAGATGCTAACAGTGAACAAACAGAAAATACTTTTAGAGCTGCAACGAACCTACGTTGCATTGATGATGGATGTCATCGGCAGAGGCTTAGTGTCAACCAGCTATGTCGATGAAGAAGTACAACGGGAAGTGTCTAGTTTTCCTGTTGGCTTTTACTTTCAAATGATTGTTTTGCCGAATGGCTCAAGCTTTACCGCAAAAGTGCTAGAAGGTGGCCATTTAGAGTTAGTGCCTGACTTTCAGGGTAAGCCTGATTTAAGCATTAAATTCAAGCACCTCAGTCATGCCTTTTTAGTGTTAACCTTTCAAGAAGGGACAGCACGCGCCTTTGCTAACGACCGTATGATTGCCGATGGTGAAGTCTCACACGCCATTCGTTTAGTGCGTTGCTTAGACAAAATGGAAGCATTGATTTTACCTAAATTAGTCGCTGAGTTAGCGGTCAAACGCTATCCTGAAAATTTATCCCTTAATGAAAAAGTCTCTAAAGCAGCGCGAATTTACGCGTTAGTGGCTAAAAATTTCTTGGTTCGGAGTTAATCATGGCGAAGTCTTATTACGAATTTTTTTGTCCTGTTAAAATTGTGGCAGGCCATAAAGCACTAGAGCATATTCCGTTTGAATTGGCGGCATTGCTAGCCAAACGCCCGATGATTATTACCGATAAAGGCGTACGCGGTGCAGGCTTATTGGAGCATGTCACCAGTGCTTTTGAAGGTGCGGATAGCCAAATTGTGGTTGTTTTTGATGATGTGCCACCTGATAGCAGTTTAAGTACGGTTCGTAATGCTGCCGCTATTTATCGTGAAAATAACTGTGATGCTATTATTGCGATTGGTGGCGGTTCAGTCATTGACACCAGTAAAGGTGTCAATATTTTAGTGTCCGAAGGCGGCACTGACTTGCTCAAGTATTCAGGCGCACACAACTTACCTAAGCCATTAAAGCCATTTTTTGTTGTGCCAACAACATCGGGTACAGGCTCAGAAGTGACGATGGTGGCGGTAATTTCGGACACCGATAAAGGCGTTAAATTACCGTTTACGTCCTATTTCTTAATGCCCAATGCCGCGATTTTAGATCCACGCATGACGCAAACCTTGCCACCGCACATTACCGCGATGACAGGTATGGACGCGTTGACACATGCTGTTGAAGCTTACACTTGCTTAGGCCACAACCCTGTTAGCGATGCGTTTGCGACGGCAGCGATTCGTAAAGTTAGCGAAAACTTGATGAAAGTCATGGATAGCCCGAAAGATGCGGATGGCCGTTTAGAATTGGCACAAGCGTCAACAATGGCAGGTGTCGCATTCTCGAATTCAATGGTAGGTTTGGTTCACGCGTTAGGACATTCTTTAGGTGCGGTTTGTCATATTCCTCACGGTTTGTGCATGAGCTTATTCTTGCCGTATGTGTTGGAATACAACAAAGAAGTGAATGGCGACCGTATTGGTGAGTTGTTATTATATCTTGCAGGTGCAGAAATCTATGCCGCTACGCCAAAAGCGCAACGTGCCGATAAAGCCATTCAGCAAATTCGTGCCATGCGTGATGAGCTGTATCAGCGTTGCAAATTGCCACGTACTTTGACGGAAACAGGCAAAGTCACTGAAGGCCAATTGCGTCAAGTTGCTGAGTTAACGGTGAATGATGGTGCGATTATTTATAATCCGAAAGAAGCCAGTGTCGAAGACGCATTAGCGATTTTGAAACGTGCTTGGATTTAAATAACACAACGCGAATGGTTAACTCATAAGTTGATCACAAGCACCAAGGAGGGTGAGCTAAAAAGCTCGCCCTTTTTTATTAAATGATAACTGGGTCACAGTTTTACTATGCATTGAGACATTGTTTAAAGTTATCGTGATAAAAATTAGAGCGAGCCTGTACTCGTCTCATCATAAAAAATACGTTCGGATTCGTACTTTTATAAAACTTCTAAAAATATCAAAAAACGTGATCTGGCGTTTGTCCTGAGGTCTTGCTTATGCAACATGAAATGAATGTACTTAATCAGCCTGTTGGCTTATTAGTTCCCCATTGGATTGCACCCAAATTCCCGCCTTATCAAGCAATGATTGGGCGGTTTTGTCGTGTCGAACCGATTAATCCTAATCGTGATGCGTTAGATTTACATGAAGCCAATTGTTTAGATACTGACGGTAAAATGTGGACGTATTTACCCTATGGTCCGTTTGCCAGTTTTGAGTTGTATCGCGGTTGGTTACGGGTGTCGGTACTGACGAATGACCCGCAGTTTTACTCCATTATCGACCAACAAACCAACAAAGCTGTCGGTATTGCCGCTTATGTGCGTATTGACCCTAAAAATGGCTCGATAGAAGTCGGACATTTGAATTTCTCGCCATTAATGCAAAAAAAAGCATTGGCCACTGAAGCCATGTTTTTGATGATGCAACGGGCTTTTAACTTAGGTTATCGCCGTTATGAGTGGAAATGTAATGCTTTAAACGAGCCTTCACGTCGTGCTGCTCAACGGTTGGGCTTATCGTATGAGGGTGTCTTTCGTAATGCGACAGTGACGAAAGGCCGTAACCGTGACACTGCATGGTATGCCGCGATTGATGACGAGTGGCCAGCTTTAGCGGCTGCTTTTGAGCAATGGTTATCCGATGATAATTTTGATGAGCAAGGGCAACAAAGAGTATCGTTATCATCGTTGACAGCTCCAATTGTGAAGCAGTGGGATACGTCGTTGTCATAAAAAAAGAGGCTTGGCTTCGACTCCGCTCAGCCACCACGACTCCGCTCAGTCTGCATAAAAATGCTCCCTGAGCAGAGTCGAAGGGTAAATGTCAACAGCCCTAAGAAATCCTCGTCACATCCTCAGCAAATAACCAATCCAATTGACTGGCAAAAAAGTTGGGAGTTAGACGTGATACCAACCACAAAGGTGAGTAAAACAGCAGTTGTTTAGAGGGCGTCGCTTGATGATATAACTGGCCATTACGCCGTGCGGTGGCTTGTACTTTCGTGGTTCTAGGCTTGCGCGTGTCTTCGTATTGTTGCAAGGCTTTCGCAATGTCTTGAGGATAAGCCGCCAACTTAGCAGCCAGCACCCATGCGTCTTCTATCGCCATCACCGCGCCCTGTGCCATAAATGGCAACATCGCATGGCAAGCATCGCCCAATAAAGTTGCTCGTCCTTTAGACCAAGTCGCCAATGGGGGTAACTCACGTAATGCCCACTGGTAATATTCCGTTTCGTCGCCTGCTTCCATGATACGGCGAATAGTCGGGTGCCAACCCTCATAAGAAGCCAAAATATCGTGTTTATTGCCGCGACACGTCCAATTGTCATAAGGCCAATCGACTTGCTCAACCACGCCCACTAAATTGACTAACTCACCTCCGCGTAAATAATACGTCACCACATGTTTACCTGCGCCAACCCAAACGGTGGCGTTGGGCGGTACTAGGTTTTTAGGTAAACGATGGGTGGGAATAGTCATACGCCAAGCGGCCATGCCCGTAAATTGACCATCTTCAATATCAAATAGCTCTTTACGAATGACGGAGCGAACACCATCAGCACCCACTAAGACATCGCCTTGTGCAGATTCGCCATTTAGAAAGTGCAGCGTGACACGTGCATCTGTTTGATATAGTTCTTTGACTTCATAGCCTAAATGAATGGCATTCGGCGATTTTTGACGAACAGCATCCACCAAAATACGGTGTAAATCGGCACGATGAATATTAAGGTAGGGGGAGTGATAGCGTTTTTCGATGGTTTTACCCAGTGGTAATGAAAAGATGACACGGCCACTATCACCAAGACGCATTTCTGCCGCTTGTGGTTTAAACGCCACTTGTGCTAACGCCGCACCAAGTCCTAGGGCATATAATACTTTTGTGCCATTAGGGCCAATTTGAATGCCTGCTCCTACTTCTTCTAGCTGTAAAGAGCGTTCATAAATAGCAACGTCAAAACCTTTATTTAATAACGTGAGTGCTGCGGTTAAGCCGCCAATACCAGCACCAGCAATCAGTATGCGCATGGTAGAGCAGTCTCCTAAAATGAGTATGGGTTTATTTGCTGTTGAGATTACGCCGAAAACAGTGAGTTAACCAGTTGAAAAATAACTGACCCTTCGACTTCGCTCAGGGGACGTTTTCTCGTGAGCTGAGTGTCGTCATGGTGGCTGAGCTGAGTCGACGCCCAGTCTCTTTTGAGGTCATTGATTGTAAAACGTCAACAGAGCCAAGTGTCAGGTTGGGTTTGTTGATGAAATTGACCATTAATTTTTGTCAAAATTGCCATTGATGTTGTACTATCGTGCCAGTATGATCGTCCAATATCTTCACCAACGAGTATTCTTTATGTCTTGGCATTATCAACAACAAGGCAGTGGTCGTCCGCTAGTGTTATTACACGGTATTGGGATGTCGCATTCCGCATGGCGGCCTGTTATGCCTATATTGGCTAAACACAGACAAGTGATTGCTTTCGATTTACCGGGTTTTGGTCGCTCAATGATTTTGCCGAATGGTACTGTACCGAACGCGCATAATATTATTAAATCATTAGGACTCAAGTTAAAAGCAATGGGCATTGATGAGCCTGTTGATTTTGCTGGGAATTCTTTAGGTGGTTATTTAGCCTTAGAAGCGGCTAAACAAGGATTAGCGCGGAGTGTTGTTGCGCTATCACCCGCAGGTTTATGGAAACAAGAAGCAGCTGCGCACGTAGCTCCGATGTTTGACATCATGCGTGGCGCAATAAAAACATTCCCGCGTATGAGTTATGCTCTGATGAGGCTACCACCAACAAGGGCATTGTTAATGGCCGTTCCCGTGTCGTCACAAGCTTGGCGCATGTCGGCAAAAGATGCCGTCGTTGCTGCCAAAAACTTTGCTCACTGTAAAGCTTTTGATGAAACGAAAGAGGCAATGTCTCCTTTTGTCGGTGGCCATGACTTAAAAATTCCGCTCACTGTTGCTTTTGGCACACGAGATTGGTTGCTTACGCCGAGTAATCAACATGCAGATGAACTACCCAAACACACCCGTTGGCTGAATCCTAAAGGTTGGGGGCATGTGCCGATGTGGGATAACCCGAACGCGGTGGCTCAGTTGATTTTAGAAGGTACGAAATAGGCTTGGCTTCGATTCCGCTCAGCCAACGAGCACGTTCCTTGAGCGGAGTCGAAGGGGCAATTTATCAAACATCAACAGACACTAGTACAAGTGGTTGACGCAAAAGAAGAATTCTCTGTTAATCTATAACAATAAAATCAAACCTAATTATTGCTTATAGGTGGGCGCATGACGCGCAGTAAAACGTTTCAGTTTCGTAGTCGTGGTAAATTATTATTTGCACAAAAATGGTGGCCAAAAGATTACCCGCGTGCGGTCGTTATTTTTGCGCATAGTTGGGCGGAGCATTCGGGGCGTTATGCTGATATTTCAGGGCATTTAACGGCGCAGGGCTATGCCGCGTATAGCTTTGATTTTGAAGGGCATGGCCAATCCGAAGGCTTTCGCGGGGCGATATTTAATTTTCAGCAATGGGTGACGGATGTTAATGCTTTTGTGGCATCCGTACAGTCTGAATTACGCAGTGTGCCGATTTTTTTATGTGGTTTTGGTATGGGTGGTTGTGCCGTTGCTCATGCCATCACCGCCGAACATCATGAAATTGAAGGCGTAATTTTTGCGGCTAGTGGCTTAGTGGTGAGTAAAAAACTGTCCAAGTTTAAAATTTTAATGTCATGGCTGCTGGGTGGTTTATTACCGAAATGGCCAATTTCATTATTGCCGCCGAATCAAATGTCCAGTGTGGCTAGCGAACAACGAAACTATGACCAAGACCCTTTGGTTTATCATGGCTACATGAACGCAGGAACGGCAAAAGAGTTGTTGTTAGCAAATTTGCATATTGGCAAACAGCTCGGCAGCATTGACGTGCCGATGTTGGTTTTACATGGCGCAGAAGACACGTTGGTATCACCCGCAGGCGCGACAGCGGTATATACGCAAGCCGCGAGTTTGGACAAAACACTGCATCTGTACCCCAGTATTTTGCATGATGTTTTTCATGAAAGTAACCGCTTGGAAGTCTTTGAGCACGTCCGCACATGGTTAGATACGCGCACGAAAGAGCAGTGGTAAGCCCTTACCTTCGAGGGAGAGGGTTAACGAATACCTTTCAGCGTCTTTAAACAACTGGTTCTCGCAGTCGTTAAAAAGTCTTGTAAAAAGGCAATGTCTTCATCTTCTGCGCGGATAGCGGCATATAAAGTACACCATACGCCGCTCTCGCCTAAAGACAGCGCCTTAACCCAGTCACGCACTAAGTACTCTACCGCCACCCAATTGGGTAGGGCACACACCCCTCGACCGCTCGCGACTAATTGCATCATCATTAAGGTTAATTCACTGGTACGAATATGCGCAGGCTTAATGTGAGCAGGCGTTAAAAAATGCTGAAAAACATCTAAACGCTCACTATCAACAGGATAAGTAATTAAGGTTTCGGTGCGTAAATCTTCAGCATCAACAAATGACTTCACGGCCAACGCATGTTGCTTACCGACAACTAACACGGACTCATAATCAAACAACGGAATAAACGATAAATCAGGATGATGATTGGGATTAGACGTCACCACTAAATCTAGCTCTCGTGATAACAAACGGTCTTGGGCATCGCCATGAAAACCACTGTGAAAATCTAATTCCACTTCTGGCCAATCATCGCGAAACTGATTCAGCGTTGGCATTAACCATTCAAAACAACTATGGCATTCAATCGCTAAAATCAAGCGACCTGCTTGGCCACCGCTAATGCGCATGATGTCTCGTTCTGCTTCACGAATGGCTGGTAGAACCTGATCGGCCAAGGTCAATAAGCGTTCACCTGCTTTAGTAAAGCGCGGTGGACGGGTTTTGCGCACTAATAACGCCAAATCAAGATCAGACTCTAAGTCTTTTAATTGATGAGATAGCGCTGATTGAGTCAGGTGTAGGCGTTCAGCCGCCGCCGCTAAAGAACCCGTATCCCGAATAGCTGCTAAGGTGCGTAATTGTCGAAGATCAAGCTGCATGATGATAATGCCTTAACATGAGTTTAATTCAACTTTAACATTAGATTAATGAGTTTGTCTCAATTAAATAAAGCGTTCACACTTATTGGTATCAAAAATTGAGATGAAAAAATGAAAGCGCATGTGTTAGGTTTCCCCCGTATTGGTGTCAGCCGTGAGTTAAAAAAATCCTTAGAAGCGTATTGGTCTGGGTTAATAGATCAATCAGCGTTAGAAAAAACGGGTCAAGAATTGCGTCAACGCCATTGGCAAGCACAACAATCGGCGGGCTTGGACTTTGTGACTGTCGGTGACTTTGCTTTTTATGACCATCTGTTAAATCATAGCTTACGTTTTGGTGTCATTCCTGCCCGTTTTGGCACAGAGCAAGCTGCTGATAATTTAGATTTTAGTTTTCGCTTAGCGCGTGGTCGTGCGCCGACAGGACAAGATGCTCATGCCTGTGAAATGACGAAATGGTTTGATACTAACTATCATTATATTGTTCCAGAGCTTCATGCCGAACAACTGTTTGCCTTGAGTGATACCCGTTTATTTAGGGAAGTCAAAGAGGCGCAAGCATTAGGACATCACGTTAAAGTGGTGTTGGTTGGGCCGTTAAGCTATTTATGGCTAAGTAAATGTTATGGTGGCGAGTTTGATAAGTTAACCTTGCTTGAGCGTTTATTGCCTGTTTATGCGCAACTGTTTAGTGAATTAATGGCCTTAGGCGTGACGTGGATTCAAGTTGATGAACCTATTTTATGCCTAGACTTGCCTCAAGCATGGCAGTCAGCCTTTGAGAGTGCGTATAACCGCTTACAGCGTCGCGACTTGAGTCTATTGTTAACCACTTACTTTGGCACTTTAGAAGAAAATCTTACGTTAGCTTGTCATTTGCCCGTTGCAGGTTTGCATATTGATGTAGCTCGTGGCGGTAACGAATGGCGACAAGTATTGGATCGTTTACCCGAATACAAAATTTTATCGTTAGGTATTGTCGATGGTCGAAACATTTGGCGTGCTGATTTAGCCGCTCAATACGCGCTGTTGAGCGAAGCAAAAACTAAATTGGGCGAGCGTTTATGGGTGAGTAGTAGTTGCTCGTTATTGCATGTGCCTGTCGATGCCGCTCCTGAAGTCAAATTGCCGAGTGATGTGCGTCAGGCCTTCGCCTTTGCCACGCAAAAATTGGCCGAAATAGCTATATTAAAGCAAGCCTTAGTTTCGCCATCTGATGCAGAAGTACAAACAGCATTTCAGCAAGCAGAAGCAGCGTATTACACCTTAAATCATTCGCAAAAATGGCGTCATCATGCCGTACAACAACGGGTGAAAGCATTGACTGTTGCCGATGCCCAACGTCAAACACCATTTGCTCAACGTGCCGATATTCAGCAACAGGTCTTAGCTTTGCCGTTATTACCTACGACAACAATTGGTTCTTTTCCGCAAACTGGCGAAATTCGTCGGGCGAGAGCAGCCTTCAAAAGTGGCCAGTTATCGGTTGATGCTTATGAGCAGGCGATGCAACATGAAATCAACTATGCCATTAAAGAACAAGAAGATATTGGCCTAGATGTACTGGTACACGGTGAAGCCGAACGTAACGATATGGTCGAGTATTTTGGCGAACAGCTTGAAGGATTTGTTTTTACCTTAAATGGTTGGGTGCAAAGTTATGGCAGCCGTTGTGTTAAACCACCCGTGATTGTTGGGGATGTGAGTCGGCCTTTTGCGATGACAGTAAAATGGGCGCACTATGCCCAATCACAAACTCGTCATTGGATGAAGGGAATGCTGACAGGGCCAGTGACGATTTTAGGTTGGTCGTTTGCTCGTACCGATATTAGCCGTGAACAAATTTCTTTGCAGTTAGCGTTAGCGATTCGTGATGAAGTCAACGACTTAGCCGCCGCAGGCATTAAAATCATTCAAATAGATGAGCCAGCATTTCGCGAAGGTTTGCCACTACGTCAACGTCAACAAGCCAATTATTGGCAGTGGGCAGTACGCGCTTTTAGAATCAGTGCCAGTGGTATTGGAGATGATATTCAGATTCACACCCACATGTGTTATTCCGAATTTAATGACTGTATCGAACATATTGCTGCAATGGATGCCGATGTTATTACCATCGAAACAGCACGTTCGGCGATGGAGTTATTAAAAGCATTTGAAGCTTTTGAGTATCCCAATGCGATTGGGCCGGGAGTTTATGATATTCACTCACCCCAAGTACCGACAGTCAATTCAATGGCACATTTAATGGCAACAGCCGCCAAAGGCATACCCGTGCAACGCTTATGGGTAAACCCTGATTGCGGCCTAAAAACACGCGGCTGGCCAGAAGTGAAAGCGTCGTTGGTGAATATGGTGACGGCGACTAAACAGTTACGGGAAGAGTGGGGCGGTTGATACTCGCGTTTTTATTTTCGGAGAGACATTTTTGTAGGGGGATTTATTTGCCTCAAGGTAGCCGTTACCCCCCCCCTATAAAATCCTCATCATCTAATGCAATTTATATTCTGTGGTTGATTATGGAAACAATGTCACATTGAAAACTGTAATAATTATCCACATGACTTGACCATCATGGGAGTCGCCCCGTACAATCGCCACGCGCAAAAATGAGCACTGGTTCACATTTTATAGCTGCCTAGTAGATCAATGAGTCTCTTTTAGTTGCCATCAAAATCACATCAACATGTTCCATAATATACGTTTTTGTTGTTGATTATTATGTGACAACGCGAGAGCACTTTCACCGAGTAATCGATATTTTTCGTGGGTCAACCACCAACACCAAGAGAAAGCCATGATTGACCTGATGATAAATAGCGCGATTGGCATATTAATTTCCCGATTTATGATTGATACCATCGCCATGATTTTGCTGATGTTTATCATTTATTATCCGCGTTATCGCAACAAAGAACTGGTAACTTCCGCCGCACTATTTAATATTTTTATTTTCTCGGTGTTGACGGTTTTATCAAAAGCCGAATTTGGTGTGGCAGGCGGTTTTGGTTTATTTGCGATTCTTGCACTGTTTACGCTGCGCTCAGAACAAATCAGCAAAATCGAAATTACTTACTTCTTTGGTAGTGTTTCTATTGCGGTAATTTGTGCGGTACAAGGCACTACCTTGCCACTGGTTATTGCGATTGTGACCTTGGTGTTGATTGGCACATTTATTATAGATCATCCCAAAATTCTGCATTCTGTGAGCAGCCTCAATCTGACCCTCGATAAAATAGAATCTTGTGTACTCGCTGATCCTTCAGTCATGATGAATAATCTTTCTCATCTCTTGGGTGTCGAAGTGATGTCTTATCATGTCATTTCGTTAGACTACATCAATGACATGGTCAAGATTAATGTTTACTACCGAAAGCACTAAAAGCTGGTTAGAAGCTCCTTTTCCTGCCATTAGCCTAGAGGCATTAAATGCCAAAGCGGCGATGCTAGAACGTTTAGACCATAAATATGTCGTGGGTGCAGAGGTACTGTTTCAGGCAGTTCCTCATTTACTTCAACACTTTGATATTTTAGAAATCAATCATCGTCGTCGATTTCTTTATGAAACATGCTACTTTGATGATGAACAGCTCAGTAGTTATTTTTATCATCATCAAGGACGGCGGCAACGTGTCAAGATTCGCACCCGTCATTATCGGGATAGTGGCTTGTGTTTTTTGGAGATGAAGCTCAAGGATAAGCGCGGCTCTACCGTCAAAAAACGTTTAGCCTATGATGTTGCAAAATATGGCATCTTAGATAACCAAGCACTTGAGTATCTTGAACAGTCACATCAAGAACACTATCAACGCCCCTTTGAGCGCGTGTTACGCCCGCAATTAGACATGTCTTATCGTCGTTTAACCCTTGTTGCACATAACGGTAACGAGCGAATGACTATCGATTCTGATATCTGTTTTGGTCAAGGCGAACAGGCGTACCATGTTCCCCAAGACACATTTATTATTGAAACAAAATCGACTCATGGCCGAGGCTTTGCCGATCGTGTCTTGCGGCAACTTCATCAACATCCCACTAATAAATGCTCAAAATATTGTTTGGGGATGATTTTAACGGGACAAGTTTCGCGCGTTAACAATTTCAAAGCAACACTACGCAAATTGTGTTTTCCCGACGCATCCTCGACTCATCCGCTGACTCATCTTTCTTATCCCTCAGATGCGTTACTAACATCCTTAGAACGCTTACCGTTATTAGCTGGAGTTGTATCTTGAATACGCAACTAAAGATATTGTCAGTCCTGAAAAAATGCTTATTACCTGCTGGCTTATCATGTGTGATGATCCCCAGCATCGTGTTTGCCAGTGATGTTAAACAGGACTCCAACAGCTCTGAGCTAAAGTCCAGTAAAGTAAAATACCCCTCAGCGACCTTAGAAGGTCGCCTCCAGTTACGTGGTGATATTTTTGAAGGCGTTTATACGCACAATAGTGAGCGTGAAACCGCCACATATATACCGCGCGCTACTATTGATCTATTGGGAAAATTACATAAGCATTGGCAATACAAATTCACCGTAGAAATGGATGAAAAAGACGATGTTGTGTTAAAAACAGCGACGTTAAGCTATTTGTTTTCCAAAAAAAATCGCGTCATGATCGGACATTTTAAGCCTGATTTTGGCTTAGAACAAACCAGTAGCTCTAGTTGGATTACAGGCATAGAACGCTCTGCAATATGGGAGCTTGCGCCTGACCTTAACGATGCGGCAGATCGCCACGAATACGGCATTGCAGGCTTTTACACACAAAAACACCTTCATTTAAGTACAGCGATGCTACATAAGTCCTTGGGTTCGGATTGGTCTGTACGAGCCGTTATTGCACCAATTAGCCATAAAAATCAGGTCTTACATTTGGGTGTGTCTTATTTGGATGAACGATTAAAGCCCAATACTGAGGGGATTAATGCGCGTCTTGGTGTTCGTGGCGTTAGCGTCGATGACAATGGCAATCGAACTCGTCTTGCGCGTGATAGTAAGACGACGGGCTTTGCAGGTGATAGAACATCAGTCGTCGAATTTGCCTATCTATTGAATGGCTTGTCACTACAAAGTGAGTATTTACGCCGTCAATTAACAGGAACAGGCGTGCAAGAAGATCGAACTGCAACAGGCAACTATGTCCAAATCGCTTATACCTTAACGGGGGAGTCGCGAGATTATCGTCTTGATGGAGCAAAGTTTAACGGCATTACCCCAAAAAGCAAAAAATGGGGCGCGTGGGAAATATTCTATCGCCACGATAAGTTACATGTTGATGGTGAAGTGGGCTTGATTAAAAAGAACCGCAGTCAGTCAGATGCGAGTGTGGATACCTTGGGTGTTAATTGGTACATCACACCAAAGTTACGGTTATCGACTAATTATTTAGAAGCGAAAACCAAAGGAATAGTCAACGATATGGGCATTGATACAGGCAAGGCGTTAAGCATACAAACGCAATTCCTGTTTTAGTCTGCAAAGACATTGTGGACTGACACAGGTGTTAGTCCACAATGTAGTCAAGCCATTAATTCATTAACTGACGGTTAATAACGTAGAGTCTTTATTGACGGTCACTGTTTTGACTAAACTTACCACATTCTCTGCCGTTGGGTTCGTTGCTACTCCTGCGGCACTCACTAACGGTAAGGTATGGTGAAACTTCGCCTCGACTTGCGTCGCGGTGACTTTGACGGTAATAAAACCCTGCGTATGCGTTTGAGCAAACTTAATCCATGGATTTTGTTTTGCTGGCGGCGTTGCTGTCCCTGTATAGGGATTAGCAATAGTCGCTCCAAGAGCTGCCGCCATGCCTTGTATTGTTTGCCCCATATCGCCCGCTAAAGTTTCATTGAGGGTATTTTGTGGTACATAACCTGCTGCGCCTGTGGCACTTTCTTGGCTCAAATACGCCTCAAATATTGCACGATTGATCGCTGCTTTTTGAGCATCGGGCAAGCCTGCAAAAGCAACTTGACCCGCAATAGTGCCGACATCAATCGCATTACCTGTGGCCGCCTTAATAACGCCAGTACGCACTGTTGAATAAACCAGCATATTGAGACAGGAATAAACTAAAGGCCGTAATGATACGAAAGGATTATCGCCTTTCTCGAGTAAATTTTCGTAGGTTGTTGGGTTCGCGGCACGAGCGGCTTTGGTTGCTTTAACTTCCTCAGCAAAATCACCGACGACACTAGCGATATATGTCCAAAAACTGGACGAACTGACACCCGCCGTCACTAAATCGACCATTGCTGAATTGCCTGCGCTGTAAGCCGCAGGATTGGCAGGCACTTCACCCGCAAAAAAGGAATGAATATCGCCCGTCACTGCCACCACGTTTTTAATATTACTATTGACAAGGAAGTTCATCAGGTTGGCACGTTCCGCACTATAACCATCCCATTGGTCCGCATTGACGATATAGCTATTGAGCAACGCTTTTTGGGCAGGATAACCTGCTGCTGCCATCGCATTGGCTTGTGCCACCACCGCAGGGAGTTGATTTAAGTTCAGCACCATGCGCAACAACGATACTTCGTTACCCCAAAATTTCCATGTCGCCGTACTGGAGGCCATGGTGGTTTTCCACCAATCACGCTGAGTTTTACCTAAAACAGACACTAGCGTTAAACCAACTTCATTAAATACGGCGACTTCATTTGCTGTCAGTGTCGCACCTGTAGCGTCGGCGTTTAGCTTGAATAAAATAGTGCCAAGAACGGCTTTATTAGCATCTGTATCCGCAAGGCTATCGTATGCACCTTTTAGACTAGCCTGCATTTTTCCGCCTTGCACCTGTAAAAAAGTTGGTTCAGGCACAAAATAACGGCTATTGATACTGCCTAATTGGTCGGCGGCAGCGGTTAATGGGTTGTCTAAGGCTTCTGGAATAATATGGTCAGCACGATATAAACGTTCATCTGTCATGATGAAATGTGCCAAATTACCAAACTTCAAATCACGATAAATTTTAACAGTGGCAAAGTTACTGGCGACGGACTCATCTAAAGCAGGAATATCCGCAGGCATAAACTCAAACCATGCACGGTTGGCTGCACGACGGCGTTCGGTTTGTCGCGTATCGGCATTCGCGGCAGAAGGAATACCTAATTGCTCATTAGAAACAGGTAATACGCCGTTAAGCAGTGTCACTGAACCGTTGCCATAGGTTTCATTGTTTTGCCAACAATCATCTGAAAACTCATGGTCATCCCAAATAGCGATTAATGCACAACGGGCATGAAGTTCTTGTAAGCGTAAATCTGAACGGTATTTTTTATACAGATAACGATAATCTTCTAAGCTAACGGCAATTTTTGCGCTCGTGCTATTGGGCTTGGAGGTATTGCTCGGAATTTTTAAGGCGTCGTGGCTCGTTTCTACTTTTTCTGTTTGGTAACTATCACCTGCGGCTTCGTAAATGTAGTCACCCAAATGCACCAAAAAATCAAGGTTTTGTTTAGCTAAAGCACTCATGCTAACCCAATGGTTGACACTCCAGTCTTGACAGGCAATAAAAGCAAAGTTTAGAGCATTGATAGAAGCATTGGCGGCAGGTGCAGTTTTAAAACGCCCAACGCGGCTAATTCCTGTGCCTGCACGAAAGCGGTAATAATAGGTAGTTGCTGCGTTTAGCCCCATTAATTTATGGCGAATCGTATTGTCATATTGAGCTTGTGCTGCAATAACGATGGGTGTCATTAGTAACTCATCGAAACTACTCGTGGCTGAGAGTTCTAGTTGTACAGCAACGTCTGGGCGCGCCTTATTGACTTCGGCAATTAAGTCATCACCAGCCCCGACTACTCGTGTCCATAAAATAATAGTATCTGGCTTAGGGTCAGCAGCCATGACTCCTTGTGGAAATTGATACGTACCTGCATATCCTGTACTGCTCAGTGTTTGCTCTTCTGAAAGTTGACTGCCATTACTGCCACAACCAACTAGACCAAAGACCACGACGGATGAGGTCAGAAAGCCCGCATTTTTGAGTAATTGACGACGATTCATGTTCATTTAAAAGTGCTCCATTTTTATTTTAGGACTTACGCGATGATCGCAGATGTGTTGACATGTTAGCTGTTTGGACAAATCTTAAATTCACCAAACGCGCCAATGACGATGCAAAGCTGAAGTCCTGAATTTAGTTTTATGATTATTAGCCGTTTGCATGACGGCAAGAAGACAAATACAACAAAAACAGTCTAAGCCTAGACGATTTCGAGCCGTTTGTTGAACTATTTTTAGGAGGAAGAGGCGGCGAGATCAATGAGGGTTTGGTTGATACCTGACCCTCATGACTGATTTATTAGCGGCTTAACCCCTAACAATAATTTTGGCTTGTTTGGCTTCAGCAATGGCTATTTTTTCACGCACCATTTTTTCAATTTCATCGACTAACGATGCCGTCGTAATCAAATGGCTTTTTTCGCCATTCAAATACACCAGACTTTTGGGTGATGCCCCCACGACACCAATATCAGCCTCTTTGGCTTCACCCGGCCCATTGACTTTGCAACCAATGACCGAGACATCCATCGGAATACGGACATCTTCTAAACGTGCTTCCAAGGCATTCATCACCCGAATGACATCAAACTCTTGACGTGAACAACTCGGGCAAGCAATAAAATTAATACCATTAGAGCGAATATTTAACGCGCGTAAAATATCAAAACCGACTTTGACTTCGTCTTCAGGCTCAGCCGCTAAGGAAATACGAATCGTGTCGCCAATGCCATCTAATAATAAACCACCCAACGCAATCGCCGACTTCACTGTACCTGAACGAAATACTCCCGCTTCCGTCACCCCTAAATGTAAGGGCTGCTCAATTTGTGCCGATAACAACCGATAGGCATCTAAGGTCAAAAAGACATTGGAGGCTTTGACACTGACTTTAAAATCATGAAAATTCAGGCGATCTAAAATATCAATATGGCGCATCGCCGATTCAACTAAGGCTGCACCCGTTGGCTCGCCATATTTTTTCTGTAAATCTTTTTCTAAAGAACCTGCGTTAACGCCAATGCGAATCGACAAACCTTTATCAAGGGCACAAGCCACTACTTCACGGATTTTATCTTCTGAACCAATATTACCGGGGTTAATTCGCAGGCAGTCCGCACCCTTGTCGGCAACGGCTAAGGCAATACGGTGGTCAAAATGAATATCCGCCACTAATGGCACTTGCACTTGTTGGCGAATTAAACCAAAGGCATCGGCGGCTTCCATCGAAGGTACAGAGATACGAACAATATCTGCACCCGCAGCAACACAACGCTGAATTTGCGCGACGGTTGCGGCGACATCACAGGTATCGGTATTGGTCATGGTTTGGACGGTAATTGGCGCATCACCACCAACATACACTGAACCAACCCGAATTTTACGTGTGACGCGACGTTTGATAGGCGAAATATGCATCTATTACCTCGATAAACGAAAGTTAACCACACCATTCACGGTGTAAGGTTTTAAGTCGATAGGCTTTTGATTAAATTGAAATTGTACCGCAGCCGCAGGATTTAATTCGATGGCAAACGGTGATTCGCCCGTAACGGTCAAAGTATCACCTGCGACTTTTTCACCATTGGCCAATTCTTTGCCGCTAGAGTCCCGAATTAGTACTTTCGTATTGGCGGTAAAGCGTAACTCTAAGGTATCTATTGCTTGTTGAGTTGTGGATGTATTAGGCAAACTGATGGTGTTTGTGGTCGCAGGGGTGTCTGCTACTGGCGCGGTGCTAGGTGAGGTTTGAAACCATGCCATCACTTTTTGCGGTAACGCACTTTGCCAGACGGCGACACTCGCCAATGCTAACACCACTAATAATGCAACACCGCCAACAGCTCCCCATTTGACGGTCGGTAAACGACGTGGAGAGATATCGGGTAGATGTTGCTGCTGTGGGCTTTGCAAACGGACTTGCGGTGAACGTCCTGTATCGGCGGTGTAGTATTCATCAAAACGCGCAATAATATCTTCCGATGGCAATGCCACTAAATCAGCATATAAACGCAAGTAACCCCTAACAAAGACAGGTTCAGGCAAGTCCTTATAACTGTCTTTTTCGATGGCTTCTAACATTCTAGGAAGGATTTTTAGCGTACTTGATACCTGCTCCAGACTGAATCCTTTGGCCTCGCGTGCTTTTTTTAACCGTTCACCGGGTCGAAAAGACAAGTAACCACCTTGTTCGATCGGGGATTTTACAGGTTGATATTCCATCGCACGTTCTCCGTCGTCATCAAGAGCCGCTGTTTAAAGAGCTTAAATAGGCTTGATACTCGTCACTATTAGCATATAAACGTTTTAGGGTGAATTCATAAATGGCTAAAGCGTTATTATCATGGTTAACACGCGCTAAACGAATCCCTAGCCATAATCCACGCGCACTCTGAGGCTCTGTTTCAAGCGCACGGATATAACGCTGATAATAACGATTAGCTTCAGGCAGTTTTTGCTCATCAAACGCAAATATTGCCAACTCTAATGCAGGATTCGGTAAAAGCGCATTGAGTTTCAATGCTCGTTCAAACGTTGTTTTCGCCTTTTCTTTATCTCCCAACATCAAGGCAATTTTACCGACATATTCAAGAGCAACTTCTCGTCGTTCGTAGCTTAAATCGGCGGCGGCAATTGAAAACTGCTCCATCGCTTCTTTATAACGCTTTAACCGATAAAGTAGTACGCCATAATTATTACGCGCTTGTGGATATTCTGATTTGAGACTCAGTGCTTTGCGGTAGTTTTGCTCTGCTTTAATAAAGTCATCATCTTTTTCTAATAATACCCCCATTACGTTATGCGCCTCGGGGGATTTAGGGTCGAGTTCTAAGGCTCGCTGTAAACTTTGTAAGGCTAATTCAGGTCTATTGGTTTGAATATATTCTGCGGCAATTGCTACGCGGGCGCGAGCACCTGCGACAGGATCAACTTTGCGATCATTCGCGAATTCTTGCACGCTACAAGCGAATAAACTAGACAGTGGTATTATCAGGTAGCACAGCTTGTTCATTGTCGGCCTTCAAATCAATGGTGTGATGGTAAATCGTGGTATGTGCTTAGGCTACAGACTACTGAGGACTCCGAATAATTTCCCCTGCGTTGATTTTTTGCTGCCAACGTGCGGCACGTTTCGTACGATCTTGTACTTGGCCGACTAACTGACCACAAGCGGCATCAATATCATCACCTCGCGTAGCTCTAATGGTGCAAATAAAACCTGCTTCGGTCAGTACTTGTTGAAACGCCAAAATTTGCTTGCGCGAAGAACACTGATAGGGGGCTTGAGGAAAAGGATTAAACGGGATTAAGTTGATTTTACTCGGCACATTTTTTAATAGTTGCACCAACTCGTAAGCATGACCCAATTGGTCGTTTACCCCAGCCAACATGACATATTCCATCGTCACTTTCCGACGACCACCATCGGCTTGAAACTTTGCCAAAAAGCGTTGGCAAGCGGCCATTAACTCTTTCAGCGGATATTTTTTATTGACGGGTACTAACTCATTACGCAACTCATCGTTTGGCGCGTGTAAAGATACCGCCAAGGTGACATCAATAACATCCGACAGTTTATCCATCATCGGCACAATACCCGATGTCGATAAGGTGACACGACGCTTCGACAAGCCGTACGCATAATCTTCAAGCATTAAATCCATCGCAGGAATAACGGCATCAAAGTTTAACAGCGGCTCGCCCATTCCCATCATCACTACATTGGTTAAGGCACGAGTCCGACTATCATAATCTTGATTATCTTCAAAATAGGAACGGTTAGCGACCCAAACTTGACCAATAATTTCTGCCGTCGTTAAATCACGCTGAAAACCCTGTTTGCCCGTCGAACAAAAACTGCAATCTAAAGCACAACCGACCTGTGATGAGACACACAGAGTCTTACGGTCGCCATCGGGAATCAGCACAGTTTCCACCATACTGTTTTCGCCGACTTTTAATACCCACTTACGTGTGCCGTCAGTAGAAAACTCTTTAAATACCACTTCAGGTGGGCGAATTTCGGCGACTCTCTCCAACTTAGCACGTAAGGCTTTAGAGACGTTGCTCATTTCTTCAAAGTTATCGACACCAAGTTGATGAATCCATTTAATAATTTGCGTGGCGCGGAATTTCTTTTCGCCAATGCTGATAAAAAACTCTTCAAGTTGGGCGCGCGTCATACCCAAAAGATTCACTTTAGGGAGAACAGGAGAAGATTCAGGCGTAGTAACAGATGGATTCATAACAACAACCGCAAGACAAAGAAGATAACAAGAATGGCTAATTTTACATGGTATTAGTAATAGACAACAGAAAAAACAAAGGGCGCAATATCTGCGCCCTTGCTTCTACACGAGACTCGGATTAACGAGTACGTGGAGCAACTTCAATTGCGCTGAAGAAATACGAAATTTCACGCGCCGCAGAAGCTTCGGAGTCAGAACCGTGAACCGCATTTTCATCGATAGAAGCAGCGAAATCAGCACGGATAGTACCTGCTTCAGCATTTTTTGGGTTAGTAGCACCCATAATGTCACGGTGTTTTAATACTGCGCCTTCACCTTCCAATACTTGGACGATGACTGGGCCAGAAATCATAAATGCTACTAAATCACCAAAGAAACCGCGCTCTTTGTGTTCAGCATAAAAGCCTTCTGCTTCTGCTTTAGACAATTGCTTCATTTTAGCAGCAACGATTTGCAAACCTGCGCCTTCAAAACGGCTGTAGATTTGACCAATAACGTTTTTAGCAACGGCATCAGGCTTGATGATGGATAATGTACGTTCGATAGCCATGTTAAAGCTCCTTAACAATGATGAAGTGAATGGGAAAAATGGTAGGCGATTATACGCAGGTTTTTAGGTGTTGGCACGAATCTTTGATTGAAGAGGTGCGTGTTGCTAACAATCACGAGTTCATATTGTTGGCGACTCACTGATAATGGCAAGTCTAGTGCATGAATATGACGAATTTGCTGGTATTGGCTTTTATTCTGAATGTGAATTACCTTTTCTCTACAAGCTTATTTTGCGTAAGCTCCTACTTTGTTTACAATGCAGCCTTTATTTATGGCTTTGACGGTTTTTTAAAGCCATTCGTTATGTGACTAGAGAACTTCACCATGTCCGCCAAAATCACCGCCATACGCGGTATGAATGATATTTTACCTGTTGCCATTAAAGATGCCCCAGTCACGACCAAGGACTGGCAAGCGGTTGAACAGGTTCTGCGTCAACTGATGCAACAATATGGCTATCAAGAGATTCGTTTGCCGATTGTTGAAACCACCCCGTTATTTAAGCGTGCGATTGGTGAAGTCACCGATATTGTTGAAAAAGAGATGTACACCTTTGATGATCGAGGGACTCCACCTGAATCGCTTACTTTAAGGCCAGAAGGAACCGCTGGTTGTGTACGTGCATGTTTAGAACATAGCCTAACTTATAATAAAACTCAGCGGTTATGGTATACAGGGCCAATGTTTCGTTATGAAAAACCACAAAAAGGTCGTTACCGTCAATTTCATCAATTTGGTGTCGAAACCTTTGGCATGACGGGCGCGGATATTGAAGCTGAGTTGATTTTAATGACTGCGCGCTTGTGGAAGTTATTAGGTTTAACCGATGTCGTGAGTTTAGAGCTGAATTCTTTAGGCGAAAAAGAGTCGCGTCAGGCCTATCGTGCGGCGTTAATTAGTTATTTGGAACAACACGTTGAGCAGTTAGATGACGACTCCAAGCGTCGCCTACATACCAATCCTTTACGCGTGTTAGACAGTAAAGACCCAAAAGTACAAGCTGTATTGGTCAATGCGCCCCAGTTATTTGATTATTTAGATGAAGAGTCACGCGCGCATCAACAAAAACTGACGGCTGTGTTAGATGCGGCAGGGGTGAGTTACACCTTGAATCCGCGTTTAGTGCGTGGTTTGGACTATTACAATAAAACCGTATTTGAGTGGGTGACAACCGCATTGGGTTCGCAAGGTACTGTCTGTGCGGGTGGCCGTTACGATGGTTTAGTCACGCAACTGGGTGGACAAGCAACGCCTGCCGTCGGTTTTGCCATTGGTTTAGAGCGTTTAGTGTTGTTAATTGATACGCTGCAACAAGACAAGATCAGCACTGAAACCGATATTTATCTCGTTGCCGACGAAAATGCCGTTAGCCAAGCCCTCTTGGTAGCAGAAACACTAAGGAATACTTTAACAAAGTATCGTATTCTCACCCACTGTGGTGGCGGTAGCTTTAAGAGCCAAATGAAAAAAGCCGATAAGACGGGCGCAATCATTGCCTTAATTTTAGGGCAAGATGAAATCGCTCAGCAGACCGTGACCGTGAAGTGGCTACAAAAAGGTGAGCAAGTGACCTTGCCGCAAACCGAATTATCCGATTATTTGCACAGCACATTGGGAGCATCCGCGTGAGTACGCATGACGACGAACAACTCGAAAACCTCAAACGTTTTTGGCAAGACTACGGTACACCGATTTTGGTGGGTTCAAGTATTGCTTTGGCAGTATTTGCAGGATGGCGTTATTGGCAACAAACGAAGCTAGAAACAGCCTCACAAGCCGCCAGTAGCTATCAAAAAACACAAGATGCTTATCAGAAGCTAGCGGTTTCTCCCGAAGATAAAACGGCAAATACGGAATTGCAGCGTGAAGCACAACGACTGATTCAAGATTACACCACAACACCGTATGCCTTGAATGCCTCGTTGTTATTGGCCAAACGCGCAATGGACAACAAAGACTTAAAAGAAGCGGAAAAACAATTACGTTGGGTATTAACACAACCCATTGATGACGGCGTGAAAAGCATTGCTACCTTGCGTTTAGCGCGTTTATTAGTCGAAAAAGCCGATAGTAAAGGTGCAATCGATCTACTGAATAAAGACACCAATGCCGCATTTACCCCCAGTCGTGAAGAGTTACGTGGCGATATTTTGAAGGTCATGGGTGATGTTGCGGGCGCACAAAAAGCGTATCAAACCGCGAGTAAAGCACTGGATGAGCGTAAAGAACCACGTCCATTATTAGACATGAAAATGGCTGATGTCGGTTTAATCGCACCTGAAATTAAGCGTCCTTCACCGATTAAGCAAGAGGCAGGAGCATAAGCATGTTGATAAAACGTGCTGCGATAGCCTTAATAATCGTTGGCTTGGCCGCGTGTAGTTCCAATCCGAATGAGCACAAACCTGCACCGTTGCCAACACTACCGCAAAAAGCGACGCAGTTATCGTTACATAAGCAGTGGTCGGTCAATGTCGGTGATGGTTTAGCGGATGATGTGGTTAAACTTCATGCCGCGAGCCAAGCCAATGTGACCTATATCGCGAGTCGTGATGGTGTTGTGCTTGCACTGAATGAGCAAGGCAAAACCATTTGGCAACAAAAAACAAAATTGCCCATTACCAGTGGTGTCGCAGCAGGTTATGGCGTATTGGTGATTGCTACGGCAAAAGGTGAAGTTCTCGCCTTAAATCCAACGGATGGCCAAGTCGTGTGGCGTAAGCAAGTGCTTGCTCCCGTACTTGCGCCTGCGGCTTTAACCGCAGACACGGTGATTGTGCAAAGTAATGATGGCAAAGTTTATGGCTTAAACCCTAAAACAGGCGACAAACAGTGGGTCTATGACACACAAGTACCGTCGTTGAGTTTACGCGGTTATGCCACACCATTGGTTGTTGAGGACTTAGTTATTGTTGCCACCGCCACGGGCAGAATCATTGCCTTAGATGCAAAGACGGGTATTGCGCAGTGGGAAAGTCGTGTTGCTACCTCGCAAGGGCGTTCAGAGTTAGCGCGTATCGTTGATATTGACGGTGATATGTTGTTAGCAGGTGATAAGCAATTATATGTTTCAAGCTATCAAGGCCAGTTAGTGGCATTAGACATCAAGAAAAAGCCAGAACCCTTGTGGGAATTTACTACTTCCAGTGTGCAAGCATTGGCCGAAGGTTTAGGTAATGTCTATGTGGTTGATTCTGCCAGTAGCATTATGGCAGTTGACCAAGAAACAGGTAAAGTCGTGTGGAAACAAAGTGACTTTGCATGGCGAGGTCTGTCAAACCCCATGACACTTGGTAATTATCTCGTGGTAGGGGATAGCGAGGGTTATTTGCATGTCATGGCGCAAAGTGATGGTCGTTTATTAGGTCGTAGCCGAGCCAATGGTTCAGTGGCGATGCTTGAAAAAACGCAAGATGCGGTGACGGTTTACACCACCAAAGGTCAATTTAGTCGTTGGCAGTTGCCAACTCCGTAGTTGCGGAAAATGCACTTGTGAGTCACTAAAATAACAACCAAAGGCGAGAATCATCTCGCCTTTGGGTTTTTTGCACATTAAATCTACCGTTGGCAGACAATCCGCCCTACAATACGCGGTTGTCGCACAGCTTAGGGGTTTTTAATCTCTAAGTCTGCCGTTTGTCTAGCTGAGATTTTCTTCATGAAACCCGTCATTGCCCTAATTGGCCGCCCCAACGTGGGTAAATCTACCCTTTTTAATCAATTAACCCAAACGCGTAATGCGCTCGTGGCCAATTTGCCGGGTTTAACCCGTGACCGACAATACGGTGATGGTAAGTACGAAAATAAATCCTTTATTGTGATTGATACAGGCGGCTTAGGCGAAAGTGATGAAGGCGTAGAAGCCTATATGGCCGAACAAGCGCGTTGTGCGATTCAAGAAGCCGATATCGTGTTGTTTGTCGTTGATGCGCGCGCTGGGCTATTGGGTTCAGACCAAATGATCGCCGATCATTTGCGTAAGCTGAACAAAACTGCTTTTTTGGTCGTCAATAAAATTGACGGCTTGCATGATGACTCCGCAATGGCAGAGTTTCATTGCTTAGGCTTCCCACGTATGTATCCCACAGCGGCCAGTCATGGTCGTGGTGTCTTGCAATTAGTCACAGAATTACTCTTACCCTATCCAGAAGACCCAGAAGAGTTATCGCACGAAGAAACGGGTATTAAAATTGCGATTGTGGGTCGTCCTAATGTCGGTAAATCCACCTTAGTGAATCGTTTGTTAGGCGAAGATCGCGTGATTGTCTTTGATATGCCCGGTACAACACGCGATAGTATTTATATTCCGTATGAACGCCAAGGCAAAAAATATACCTTAATTGACACCGCAGGTGTGCGCCGACGTGGCCGCGTGCAAGAAACCGTCGAAAAATTCTCCGTCATCAAAACATTGCAGGCGATTAAAGACGCACATGTCGTGGTTATTGTCTTTGATGCACGCGAAGGCATTGTCGAGCAAGACTTACACATGTTAGGCTTTGCCCTAGAGAGTGGTAGGGCAGTGGTTGTCGCCATTAATAAATGGGATAACATGGATGAGTATGATAGAAAGCAAGTGAAAATGGCGATTGATCGGCGGTTAGATTTTATACCCTATGTCAAAATTCACTTGATTTCAGCGTTACATGGTACGGGGGTTGGCGATTTATATCCGTCTATTCAACGCGCTTATGATTCGGCGATGTTGAAAACACCCACCAATAAATTAACGCAAATTCTGCAAGATGCTGTTGAAGGGCATCAACCACCCTTAGTGCATGGCCGACGCATTAAATTACGTTATGCCCACATGGGGGGACAAAATCCGCCGATTATTGTGATACATGGTAATCAAACGGAGTCAGTGTCCAAAGATTACAAACGCTATTTAGAGAATATTTTCCGAAAAGTGTTAAAGCTACAAGGAACACCGATACAGCTGGAGTTTAAAACCAGTGATAATCCTTACAAGGAAGATAAAAAAGTGATTACACCTGTACAGTTAGAAAAGTTAAAACGTTTTGTGCCTAGCAGTAAGAGGCGCGATAAAAATAAATAATCAGGGGTTTAGTATGCGGAAGCATCAGTTGGGGTTGTCTATTGCGGTGATGGGGTTTGCAAGTATCGTGTCGGCTGCCGATGACATGTTATTTGCGGATCAAGAGATGCCGATGGTTTTTTCGGCAACACGGTTAAAACAAGCGATTGCTGATGCTCCAGCGTCTATGACGATTATTGATCGGCAAATGATTGCACAATCTGCGGCCAGAGAGCTGCCTGAGTTATTAAGATTAGTCCCAGGCATGGTTGTCGGTTATGAGTCTGGTTGGGATGCGTTTGTCGGCTATCATGGCACGTCTGCCGATAAGTCACGACGGATGCAGGTTTTAGTGGATGGCCGATCCATTTATCAGCCTATTTTAGCGTATGTGGACTGGCTAGGTTTGCCGTTAGAGTTGGACGATATTGACCATATCGAGGTGATTCGAGGCCCTAACGCGGCCGCATACGGCGCAAATAGCTTTTTAGGTGTGATTAATATTATCACTCGCCACCCCTCTGACTTGCCAGCCGCTCGCGCTTACGCCCGTATAGGGAGTAATGGCATTCAAGATAATTTTGCCAGTGCGAGTGCAACTGTGGGTGCGGCGAGTTGGCAGTTTTCGGCAAGCTCGCGCCAAGATCATGGTTTTACCCAAGAGTTAGATCGCAATACTCATGAAATATTGAACGATTATGTTGACGATAAGCATCAAAAAGCCATCAACGGTAAACTCGTGTGGGACACAGCAACGGATGGCACTTTAGCGGTTAGTGTTGGTCGCTCGGAGTTACGCGGCCAAGAAAATGTTGAGCTAAACAATACCAGTGACATTATTAGCTATCGAGAAATTCCTGTTGCGACGATGACACAAAACTATCTCAATCTTCAATTTGAGCAACTGCTGAATAACCATCAAGTACGTCTTCGGACAGATTATTCACAATATCGACGCAGTGAAACGTATAAGATTCAAACGTATCCTTTGTTGATGAAGCAAAGTTTGCGTAATTTGTTTTTGTATGACCGTGTGTATGTTGACCGATTATTATTGCCCACCATACAAACAGCATTGGGGGCAAATGATGATTTAGTCATGGCGGCAGCATTTGAGCCAAATAGTAAGTATTTTGAAGCATGGAAAAAGACAAATCCCGATGCAGATACCGTTAGTCTATTTACTAAATTTCGGCAAATGTATTTAACCGATCCTAAGTTGGCACAGCTGACGGGGCAGCTGCTCACTGAGGCGGGTCAAAATGCTCAGTTAGGCAGTTTATTAAACTATAATTCCGTTGTTGATGATCGTGAGTCTAGACTAGAAGCAGAAATACAAGATACATGGACCATTAACCCACAATTTCGTGTTGTCTATGGCACGGGTATGCAAACGTCAAAAAGTGACTCATTACATTATTTTAATGGCGAAGTAGAAAACACCGTTTGGCGGTTATTTGCTCATGCTGAATGGCAATTTATTCCCAATTGGCGGCTGAATGTCGGTGCTATGGATGAACATGATGATAGTGCGGGGCATTTTTTATCCCCTCGCGTTGCCCTGAATTGGCGTTTTGCACCAACTCAATCATTGCGTCTTGTGTCGTCAAAAGCCTATCGTACGCCTGATTTACAAGAAGAAAAAGCTTACTGGCAATTTCAAGCCACCACAGAAGACCGTAGCTTGAGTCAATATGATGGCAGTCATTATTATTTGGCGAAAGCATTAACGGGTTATGAGTGTATTAAGTCACGTAGTTTCCCAACGTATAATTATGTTGTTTGTAACGATAAAGCCCCGAGTGAAGAAATTGTCTCGACAGAAATTGGTTATTACGGCGAGTTACCTTCGTTACATTTACAAACCGATTTGCGTCTTTACCATGACCAGTTACATTTGGCTGAACATAATTTAGAAGTCAATGATTTTGTCATTGCCCCGTTAGAAGAGCATCAACAACGCGGTGTCGAACTTTCTACGCAATGGCGGCCTTATCCCAATTGGCGGTTTTTGTTGAATTATGCCTACGATGACATCACGGGTTTTAATGATAATACGATGTTTGTGCCTAAACATAGTGGCAATGTCGCTGCATGGTATGATGATCCGTCAGGTATTCAGGCAAGCATGGCTTATGTTTTTTATAATCAGATATTCTTAAATGCCTCTATACCAGAGCAAGGCATTTATTATGACCAATTAGCATTAAGATTAGCAAAAAAATGGTCGATAAATAAGCATAATGATGTGGAGTTGTCAGGTGTATGGCAAATACGATTGACCGAAAACCCAGAATTGCGTAGGGAAAACGGCGCACCTCGCGATAAAATGTGGTTGGCGTTAAGCTACTCTTACGAGTAAAGGAAGTCGGACTGATATAACAACGGAATAAAGCATGTGCTATCAGTCCCAATAATGACATTTGGAGGCACAAAGGATGGTGCAATTACATAGGATACTTAGCCTGTTGCTCCGGATAATCGGGTGTTATCTGTGGATAATGCCCGTCTATGCGGAAGTCAACGTTCAATTATTGACTGCACCGACGACGGAATCGGCACAGTTAGTCACGTTTTTAACAAAAACCTTCAAAGATGACGTTGCAATCACCACAGGTGAAACAGTTCTTGATAAAACTAATCTATTAATTGTCTTGAATGGCGATGCCGTTAAGTCTTTGCCTACGACTCATCCACCCACTTTATTTGTGTTGCCTCAGCCGAGTAGTATTGAGTTGCAAAAACAAGATGGTGCACTTTATTGGACTCCGAGTTTAGCGGCACAATTAGCGTTAATCCGAGCGATCTTACCCGCAACAAATCGGATTGGCATGCTCGTTAGTAATAATGATGACATGTCTTGGTTACGTGTATTTAAACAATACGCGGCTGAACAGTCGATAGAAGTTCGTTTTCAAACGGTAGATAAAGCGCGTATCGCTCGACAGGTTTCAGAGTTAGCTGCCACAACAGACGTTTTATTAGCCCAACCAGATACCGATATTTACAATCGAGAAACCATTCGCTTTATTTTGTTAGCCGCGTATCGTCAAAATAAAGTGCTGATTGGCCCTAGTCCTGCTTTTGTCAATGCGGGAGCGTTGGCGACATTGTATGCACCATCATCTCTGGTTGCCGAGGAGGTCGCGCAAAAAATTCGCTATTTTCTAAAGAATAATAAACTCCCGCCAGCTAGTCGCATTAAAAGTTTGAATGTGAGTCTCAATCCACAAGTTGCAAAATCACTGGGCTTATCTGTGCCAACCACCACGGAATTAGAGCGGTTGCTACACTTAGAGGAGCTGCCAACATGGCCTTAATGTCAAGTTGGAGTTTGCGCCTGCGAACGTTGCTTGTTGCATTAGTCCCCGCGTGTCTAATGTTTCTTATCATGCTGGCTTATCATGTCAGTGTTCGTTTGCAAGATGCAGGCTTTGAACAAGCGCGTTCAGGCACAATGATGGCAACACAATTGGCGGCCTCGGCAGACTTTGCGATTATTTCGGGTAATCTTGATACCTTAACGCCCCAAATTGACACCATTTTAACGCAGCCGGGTGTTGCATCCGTTCGGATTTTAGACGCGCAACGGCAGGTGTTACTTACTAAGCAAAACGCTCAATGGGAAAAAAATACGGAAAGACATCGTTATACAGCTGTTATTCGCCAACAAACCATGAGCTTAGATGCGGGTGATTGGCTAGTAGAAAGCCCTGCAATTAAGACAGAGCCAAATAGCTTAGGCTTTGTCGAAGTTGGCGTAAGTTCAGCCTATATCACACAGCATGGTTATCATATTGTTCTCACCAGTTTATTGATTGGTCTCGTGGTTTTATTATTTGTCGCGGCCTTAGGTTATTGGATGGCTTTTAGTTTAGAGCGACCTTTGCGCGCGATTATTGGCTTAGTGGGTTCGTTAAAAAGTCGCCAGTTTGACGCACGCGTGCGGATTAAGCAGGATGGTGAATTGGGTGCATTGGCTTATCATTTGAATTTACTCGCGGCCATGTTAGAGGAAAGTCGAGCCTTACAAATTACCTATACCGAGCAACTCATTGCCGCGCGTGGTCGTGCTGATAAAGCCAGTCATGCCAAAAGTGAGTTTTTGGCGATGATGAGCCATGAATTACGCACGCCATTAAATGCCATTTCGGGTGGCTTACAACTGTTAAATAGCGCGCCGTTATCAGGTGAAACCAAAGAGTATGTTGATTTAGCGACCTTGGCGGCCAATGACTTACGTCGCTTAGTCGATGATGTGCTTGATTTCTCACGGATGGAAGAAGGGCGATTGACCTTACAATTACGGCCATTTTCACCCAAAATGTTATTTCAGCACGTCTTAGACTTATTCAAATTAGAGGCAGAAAGCAAAAATCTGGAAATAACCTTAGTGTTAGAAGGTCAAACTGATTTATGGTTAAAAGGCGATGAAGTCAGGATTCGGCAAATTCTATCAAAATTGCTGGATAACGCCATGAAGTTTACCGAAAAAGGACGTATCGGTATTCGAGCGCGAGTCAGTGCTTATAACGACATGCAGTCACAATTAATGTGTGAGGTTTTTGATACGGGAATTGGCATTAACCCCAATGCGCTTGTCCATATTTTTGAGCCATTTATGCAGGTTGACCGCTCTCATAGTCGGCGTTATGGCGGAGCGGGTTTGGGGTTGGCAATTGCTTCGCGGTTAAGTCGTTTAATGCATGCCGACTTACGTGTTGAAAGTGAACCCTTAGTCGGAACATGCTTTTGTTTTGAAGTGGTATTACCCATTTGTGAAGAGTGCAGCAATATGGCGGAATCAATACTGCCAGCCTCAAATAAGATGATTTTTAATGCTCACGTCTTAGTAGTTGATGATAATCCTGCCAATCGTAAAGTGGCTGAAGCGATGTTGAAATCGGCAGGTTGTACGGTCGCCAGTGCCAATAATGGTCGAGAAGGGCTTAATATTTTAATGGCAGGAGGCATTGATTTGGTGTTAATGGATTGCCAAATGCCCGTCATGGATGGTTATGAGGCAACACAGGCATGGCGCGACCAAGAACATGATAAACGTATTCCTATTATTGCATTGACCGCCAATGCAGGCGCAGAAAACGAAACCGCGTGTTTGGCGGCAGGAATGGATGCCATGCTCAGTAAACCTTTTCGTCGGCAGCAATTGGAGTTGTTATTAACTGCTTGGTTATAAACGCCATTCATCAAATAACCATCGTGGCTCTTGAAGATGCACGGCACAGGCTAATTGCCAATCATGATGTTGCCAAGTGCTCAGTGTTAAGGGTAATGGTGTAAACTCATTCGGATAACTAACTGGATTTAGCGAAGATTGTTGAAACGATATCGCTGCTAAATGATGAGCCAAACCGCAATGCCATGCTTTAACACAAGCTTCTTTCCTTGTCCAAAAATCTAAAAACACCGTAAAGCGTAAGTGTTCAGCTAAGTCTAATAACTGTTGATATTCAAGCGGATGAAAGAATCGTTGGGCAATGGCCATAAAACGAGGGTTGATCGTGGTTGACTCAATATCAACACCGCAATGTATGGTTTTTGCCAAGATGCAAGCAACCCAATCATCGCCATGACTCAGACTGGTATGCCAATCGGTTTGTTGAGGATTTACGATGAGTCGTTGCTGTTGGCGTTCAAATAGCCAATCTTGAGCTGGCTTTCCTTCCAGATGGCTCAATGTTTGCCGCAGTAAATGGCGGCTGGCAACAAAGCTTCTGAGTCGTAATGGATGCGTATAACGTTGACTGTAGGCTTGCTCTATTTGTGGCAAATTCTGTAAGTGTTTTTGTGTCGTTTCTTTATCCCAATTGATACGGGCAACAAACACATGAACGTCATTTTGGCTCATGGTGTTGGTGTAATCACAAGAAGAGGATTGACTCGTGCATTGTTAATACTCAGTCCCCAATGCAAGTGAGGGCCTGTTGCTCGCCCTGTATGGCCGACTTTACCAATAGCATCACCGCGTTTAAGTGTTTGACCGATGGTGACGTTAATTTTACTCAAATGACAAAGCATAGAAATCACACCTTGACCGTGATCAATCATCACTGTTTGACCATTAAAAAAATAATCTCCTGTTTGAGCAACCATCCCATCGGCAGGCGCGTAAACCGTTTTACCTTCAGCAGCAGCAATATCTAAGCCTGAGTGAGGATCACGCGCTTCACCATTAAAAAAACGTTTTAAGCCGAACGGACTACTAAACTCACCACGAACAGGCATTTGAAATGTTGGCCAGTTATTATTGCTAGTTGACGGTGTAAATGTTTTATAGATGGCTTTTTGCTCGGTTGCTTCACGCGCATAACGGGCAAGCTCCTCTTCATTTGGACTGACTTTGTTAGTATCTTTTAGCGTGATTCGTTGTTCAGGATAGTCTTTATTGGCAATCGTAAAATTAATGCTGTCAGAAAAGTCGTTTGCCATGAGTTGCAGGGTTGCTTCACCAACCGTTGCGGATAACGGAATACCGACAACAGCTGTACGGCCATGTGATGTGGTAATAATGGGAGCGTTAATCTCGTTGAATAATACTTGCACATCAAGTGGTGCATATTCTGGAAGAGGAATCAGTGCAATGCCACCTAATGTTCGGCTTTCTTGAGGTAGTGCCAAGCAACATGTCGAGAGGATCATGAGTGTTATGAAAGTTAGGCGTTGGCGCATTATTTTTCATCATAAAAGAGGAGAGATGCGTTATTCTAGTACACATAAGGATGTCAATGATGTTGAGAGATAGTATATGCAGTCGAATAGCTTTGTAATATTAGTCGTTATTGGCGTAGCAATAACTGGCGCATGGATGGAACGTGATGCACTAAAAAAATATTGGGATAGTCACGTTAATCCACAACCTCAAGCCACGCAAACCACGATTTATACATGGAAAGATAGTGAGGGCATAATTCATTATTCAACTCATGCGGATGACAAACACGCCAAAGAGATGGTTGTTGATACCAATAAAATTACTCCGCTAGAGCCACTACCGCCGTCAAAAAACACCAAAAAAGAGAAAGATCAATCCTTTGTCATGGATATACGTGACGAAAATGAGCGAACGCGTAAAATTATCCAAGCAGCTAAAGATAAGCAAATTATGGGTGAGTAACATATTGCTGACAATGTGGTGTTGATAGTGACAACAATTGCGCGGTATAAACAACGACGATAATAATTTCAAAAGTTGGAGAACAATAATGATGGCAAAAACACGCCTTTCCGTCGCGATATTAGCAGCAACCCTTAGTTTGGTTGGATGTATCGGTGATGACACAGATATCAATAACGCGCCTGATGCGATTGTTGGTTTTGATCCTGTACCGTTAGCGGGAACGCCAATCGTACCGTTTCCTTTTGATGCTTTTTTTTCAGGTGCAAAAACGCCTACGCTAAATATTCCGAATAGCAGTAATGTGCCATTTGTGGCGCAGGCCAATATGCAAGACGGCTTTTCGACAACTGCTTCATGGTTTATTGATGTTTTTGGCTTTTTAGATATGAGCACCGTGGGGTCTCATGTTGTTATTTATGATAATACAGGTACTCGTTTGCAGTATGGCGTTGATTTTACGGTGCAGTCCTCAACGGTAAAAGATAAGGCAGATACGGCAGATACGGTAGGTGTAGCCATTGATAAACAACGTACACGGATTTTGATTGAGCCGTTAAAACCTTTAAAGCCAAGTGCGACTTACTTAGTAGGGTTAACAAAAGGTATTAAGACCGTTGATGGCGGTGGTGTTGCGGCAAGTGCCGAATTTATGATTTTAAGCAGTGCAACCGAAGTCAGTAAGCAAACGGCGGCTTATTTGGCAGAGTTTGATGCCACGAAAAAAGCACAGCTTGAAGGCTTACGCTCGCAATTGATTTATCCAGCGGTTCAGCAATTTACGAAGTTGGGCGTAACGGATTTGGTATTGGCTTATACCGTGACCACGCAAAGTATTAATAAAACCTTGGATATGGTAGCGGCAGAAACGGTTGCTCAGCCTTTAGTCATAGCACCAACAGGCAAAACACCTAAAGATGTCAATTCAGCTTTGCCTGCGAATGCTGATATTTATATAGGGACATTAAAAGTACCTTACTATATGGCAACACCAGCTAACGCATCTGTTGATAACCCAACGCCCACGTTAAATACTTACTGGAAAGCGGATGCAGCAAAACCTGATGTATCGGCAAAATTCCTAGGGAAAGTCCCTTGTGGAGCTTACGCAACAGCAGCGAAATTGCCTGATGGTCAAACGGCAACGCCAAGTGCGAGCACGACGATTTGTTTCCCGTCACCCGTTAAACAAAGTGACCAAACTATTCCCGTCTTAGTCACTATTCCTAAAACAGCCAAACCCGCAGGTGGTTGGCCAGTCGTTGTTTTCCAACACGGTATTACTCGCAATCGTAGTGACATGCTCGCTGTTGCGCCCGCACTTGCACAAGCGGGATTTGTGACAATCGCCATTGATTTGCCACTACACGGTGTTTCTGCTGATACGGCAAATCCTACAAATCCTATGAATTTACTTTACAAAAATCAGGCATTCACAGGTACTCCAGCGGCTGCTTTAGTCACGGGCGAGCGTACTTTTGATGTCGATTTTGTCAACAATACGACAGGTGCAGCAGGGCCTGATGGCATGGCAGATGGTTCTGGTACGCACTTTATTAATTTGGCAAGTGTCATCACCAGTCGTGATAATTTACGCCAAGGTGCAGCAGATATTATTGTCTTAGCTAAAAGTTTAGCTGGTTTAGATATTGATGGCGGTGGTGCGGATATTGATCTGACCAAAGTGCGTTTTGTCAGCCAATCGTTAGGAAGTATTGTTGGAACGGTGGCTTTAGGAATTGATAAAGCCAAAGTGATGGGTGCGGCATCGTTATCGGTTGGCGGCGGTGGTATTCCTAAACTGTTAGATGCCTCTAAATCGTATGGACCTATTATTGCTGGTGGTTTGGCGGCAAGTGGTGTTGTAGAGGGCACAGACAGCTACGAAACCTTCATGCGCTTTGCCCAAACGTTGGCGGATAGTGGCGATCCTATTAACTATGCGGCTACTGCCTACACAAATCATCCAATACATCTCACTGAAGTCATGAATGATTTGGTTGTGCCGAATAAATCCATTGCCAGCCCAGCAACGGCTACTCAAGACTTTGTGGGTATTAGCAGTTTCTTGTCGGGTACAGACCCATTAGCCAAAACAATGGGCCTTGTTGAGACGAACAAAAAAGTAGTTGATATGTCGACGTTGGCGAAATCAACAGCAACGGGTAGTACGTGGGTATTCTTTAAACAGGGTAAACATGGTTCTGTGTTAAGTCCTACTCATCCTAAAGATGAAGATAGAAATGCAAAAGGAGAGTTAGATGAAACAACCGTGGCAACTGCTGAAGAAAAAGCAACTTTCCTTGCTATAACCACCGAAATGCAATGTCAAACCGTTAACTTTGTGGCAAGTAATGGTGCAGTCTTGCCTATTGGTTGTTCTAAACCTTAATCCTCCGCGTTAAATAAGAGGGTACTTGAGTTCTCAAGTGCCCTCTTTTCACTCTCTACCGATTAACCCTTTAACCGCGCCGCTTAGAAGTTTATAATTACGCGACTTTAATTTGCTGTCGAGTGGCGTTTTTATGTTAACAGTCGTCCAAGAAGCCCTCACCTTTGATGATGTGCTCTTACTTCCTGCTTATTCCAATGTCCTTCCTAAAGACGTTTGTCTAAAAACTCAACTCACACGCGGCATTCAATTAAACATTCCGCTCGTTTCGGCGGCGATGGATACCGTTACCGAAGCCAAAATGGCGATTGCGATGGCGCAAGAGGGTGGTATTGCGATTCTTCATAAAAATATGGAGATTATGGCGCAGGCTGCCGAAGTACGTCGTGTCAAAAAATACGAAGCGGGTATGGTGAAAGACCCCATTACCGTCTCACCTGAAACCACGATTTACGCTCTGTTGGCATTAACGCAAGCCCACAAAATTTCGGGTGTGCCTGTTGTAGTTGGTGATGATTTGGTGGGTATTGTCACCAGTCGTGATATGCGTTTTGAAACACGTTTAGATCAACCTGTTTCCTCCATCATGACCCCAAAAGCGCAATTAGTGACGGTCAAAGAAGGCGAAACGTCCGATAATATCAAAGCGTTATTACATCAACATCGCATCGAAAAAGTATTAGTGGTTGATGACAACTTTAAACTGAAAGGTTTAATTACCGTTAACGACTTCCGCAAAGCTGAAATGTACCCTAATGCCTGTAAAGATGAACAAGGACGTTTACGTGTGGGTGCGGCGGTTGGTACGGGTGCAGATACAACTGCCCGTGTTTCTGCGTTGGTGGAAGCGGGTGTTGATGTATTAGTCGTTGATACCGCGCATGGCCATTCTCAAGGTGTGATTGATCGCGTCTCATGGATTAAGAAAAACTATCCCCATATTCAAGTGATTGGTGGCAACATTGCCACAGGTGAAGCCGCTTTGGCGTTATTAGAAGCGGGTGCTGACGCGGTAAAAGTCGGTATTGGCCCGGGTTCTATTTGTACCACGCGTATTGTCGCAGGTATTGGCGTACCGCAAATTTCGGCGATTGATAATGTTGCTAGAGCCTTAAATAATCGTATTCCCTTAATTGCTGACGGTGGTATTCGTTATTCAGGTGATATTGCCAAAGCGATTGCCGCAGGTGCGCACGTCATTATGGTTGGCTCTTTATTGGCAGGTACCGAAGAAGCGCCGGGTGAAGTTGAGCTGTTTCAAGGTCGTTACCACAAAGCCTATCGCGGCATGGGTTCATTAGGCGCGATGTCGGGTTTAACAGGTTCAAGTGACCGTTATTTCCAAGATGCCTCTGCGGGTGTTGAAAAATTAGTACCCGAAGGTATTGAAGGTCGTGTGCCATACAAAGGCCCTATGAGCGGTATTGTTCACCAACTAATGGGTGGTTTACGCTCATCAATGGGTTATACAGGCGCAGCGAACATTGAAGAAATGCGCACAAAACCAAGCTTTGTCAAAATCACCTCGGCAGGCATGAAAGAGTCGCACGTTCATGATGTCACCATTACCAAAGAAGCACCGAATTATCGGATTGGTTAAGTTTATCGTCTCTTGTTGATTCAGAGACTAGGGGGGAGTGTCCATCAACATTCCCCCTTTTTTAATTCACGTTTGTAGCTGAGAAACTTCATGCAAGTCGATATCCACGCTCACCGCCTTTTGATTCTTGATTTTGGTTCTCAATATTCCCAGTTAATTGCTCGCCGAGTTCGTGAGTTGGGTGTCTATTGTGAACTTCGTCCTTTTGATATGACCGATGAGGAAATCAGAGCCTTTAACCCAAAAGGCATTATTTTGTCGGGTGGCCCTGAAAGCGTCACCGAAATGGATACACCTCGTGCGCCTGATGTCGTCTTTACCTTGGGTGTGCCTGTACTGGGTGTGTGTTATGGCATGCAAACGATGGCGCAACAGTTGGGTGGTTTAGTTGAAGGCTCGAATGTCCGTGAATTTGGTTATGCTGAAGTACAAATTGACCAACCCGATGCCTTGTTTAATGGTATCGAAGACCGCGCAGGCTTTATTGATGTGTGGATGAGTCATGGTGATAAAGTGACACGCTTACCTGAAGGTTTTGTCATTACTGCTAGTACACCGAGTTGCCCAATTGCCGCCATGAGCTGCGAAGCCAAAAACTTCTACGGGATGCAGTTTCACCCCGAAGTAACTCACACTTTACAAGGCGAAGCGTTATTGCGTCGTTTTATTCGTGATATTTGTACTTGTGATGATTTATGGACGCCTGCGCAAATTGTTGAAGACAGCATTCGTCGGATTCGTGAGCAAGTTGGCACCGATAATGTGTTACTTGGCTTGTCGGGTGGCGTGGATTCTTCGGTGGTGGCGGCATTGTTACATCGTGCCATTGGTAGCCAACTCACCTGTGTTTTTGTTGATAACGGCCTGTTACGCAAAAACGAAGGCGATATGGTGATGGAAATGTTTGCTAAAAACATGGGGGTAAAAGTGATTCGCGCTGATGCCGAAGAACGCTTTCTAAGCCAATTAGCAGGTGTTAGCGATCCAGAGCAAAAACGTAAAATTATTGGCCGTGTTTTTATTGAAGTTTTCAATAGCGAGTCGTCCAAGTTAGATAACATTAAATGGTTGGCGCAAGGGACAATTTATCCTGATGTCATTGAGTCGGCGGCCAGCAAAACAGGTAAAGCACACGTTATTAAATCGCACCATAATGTGGGTGGTTTACCTGATGATATGCCGTTTGCGTTGTTAGAACCGTTGCGTGAATTGTTTAAAGATGAAGTGCGTCGTATTGGTGTGGCGTTAGGCTTACCATATGACATGGTCTATCGTCATCCATTCCCTGGTCCGGGTTTAGGTGTGCGCATTTTGGGTGAAGTGAAAAAAGAATACGCCGATGTCTTGCGTGAGGCCGATGCGATTTTCTTAGAAGAGCTGCATAAGGGCGGTTGGTATCATCGCACTAGCCAGTCATTTGCCGTGTTTTTACCTGTGAAGTCAGTGGGAGTCGTGGGTGATGCGCGTCGTTATGCATGGGTGATTGCTTTACGCGCCGTTGAAACTATCGACTTTATGACGGCTCGTTGGGCGCATTTACCGTATGAATTAATTGAGAAGGTGTCTAACCGTATTATCAATGAAATCAGTGGGGTATCGCGCGTGGTGTATGATGTTTCGTCTAAGCCGCCTGCAACGATTGAGTGGGAATAAGCCTTAACGTTGTTTATCCTCGCTCTTAGTCTGAGCGAGGATTAAGGAGTTATCGTGTCAACTATCGCCAAAATCACTAACGCCGAAGATGCTTTATTAGAGCTGATTATGTTTTTTGTCCGTCATCAACTGGCGGCATGGCCAACAAAGCTACAGCCTGTGTTGGAAGCATTACGCGCTAAAGATGCGACAGCCGCGTTAAATGCATGGTCAGTGATTCCTTTAATGGGTGAATATGGTTTGATGCAAGTCGAAATCGTTTATGAGTACGGTTATCGCGTGCAGGATTTACAGGCTGAGCGAGTCCATTTTCAACGGTTATTAGAACAAGCATTAAACGCATTAAATAATTTACGGGCTTATGTGCGTACTGGCGCAAATCGTCCCTTGTTAGAGATTTACCTTGACCAGCCTATCTGATCTTTCTCCCATTTCTCTCTTTACTGCCCAAGATTCGGCGTTTATGCAACGTGCTTTGGTTTTGGCGCAACAAGGTGGAGCGTTGGGTGAAGTGCCTGTTGGTGCGGTGTTGGTATTAGACGGTCAAATCATTGGCGAAGGTTACAATCAACCTATTTTAAGCAATGACCCAACGGCTCATGCCGAAGTAGTGGCCATTCGGCAAGCGGCTACGGCTTTACAGAATTATCGTTTAGAAAACACGACCTTGTATGTGACTTTAGAACCTTGCACGATGTGTGTGGGGGCGTTGGTTCATGCGCGTATTGGACGCGTGGTGTTTGCGGCGACTGAGCCTAAGTCAGGGTCGTTAGTGAGTGCGCGTAGATTGTTTGAGACGGGTTATTATAATCATGTGTTTGTGTTTGAAGGCGGCTTGCTGGCGGATGAGGCCAGCAAGATGTTGTCGGATTTTTTTAGGGGGAGGAGAGAGGCGAAGAAAGTTGTGCCTGTGTAAATGGGTCAGGGTAATGGGGTTAAAACAATGGCAGCTTTTAAGGCATCAAAGGCAGTTTTGTTAAAAGCGATCCCTTGAGTGACGCGGCCTTTAGGAGTAAATACTCCTCGTACAACCTTCCCATTTTGTACAGCCCACAACAGATCACGACCACCTAAAGGATTTAAATACTCAGGGATATCAAGGACAATCATTGCTTGGCCATTTGTCGTTTTGCGGCTCCATGTGCCTTTGTCAACAATATTAACCTCTATCATCGCATGATTGGTATCAATGCCTACTTTACGTACGTCAAGTACACCATTGGCGGATAGACGTACTTCGACGTTACTAGCCAATCTAAACCAGTTAGTGCTAAAGTAATTTTGAGCCTCGTTTAAGGTGGAAAATAACTGCTCTGGGTGATATGTATCCGTGAGCATACGAGGGGTGAAAATATCGTCGTCGTAACTTGAGTCGGGAATCGCGTAGCGATCAACATGATTGATGCTGGTATAAATATAGCTCATCGACCCAGAGGGGAAGGTTGCTGAGGTTAATGGCAAAAACTGCAAAAACATATATTGCTTATTTAACAGTGAGCGACTTAATTCTAAATAACCCGCTATGGAGATGTTTGCGATACTGCCTGCGTTAATAGCCTCCGTATTGTTGCTGAGTGATGTGCTGTAAGTAGCGGTATTGCCACTAAAACTCACAGTGAACGCATCCGCTTCAGACACAGTCACCCAACCTGTAGCCCCTAACAAGAGTTCGGTGATATTGCTTTTATCAACAACGGTACCCGTTTGTAAATTAAGTTGATTTAACATATTCTGAGAGATGTATGTGCCATTTACCTGTGTGCTGACGCTACTAGAACCGTAATAAAAACGGGCAGGGTAAAAACCAGCGCAAGATGTAGAACCATCGCTGCACTGTGTTGTGGGCTTAATTTCGACCTGTAATGCATATACAGAGTTATTTGCGAGTGCTATAGCCTGTGCGGACACATTGGTGCGCGGCAGTGAGGCTAATTTAAGTAAGTCAGGAATAGGGGCAGAGAAAGCTGTTGCCAGTAATGGGCTATAGCCTTCTGCATTGACATCCCCAAGAATGTAGGGGGCTTGTTGTAAAAAGCCACGCACTGCAATGGCGTGCTGTATTTTGGCGGAATATAACGTGGCATCCGCAGATTTTTTAATGTGATCGGTGATGCTAGCAAAGGCGTTAACAGCCAATTTTGCGACATTATGTAGGCGTTTTTGCTCGCGGGTATTATTGATGACGGCGTAGTTAGAGAATAGGTCGCTACTATTGGGTGTGGCCAATAAGTTAGCGATGATTTGACTCGCCTCCTCGGTACTCAGTGCGTTGTCGTCCCGATACTCCTTCACCAGTGACGTGAGTGGACTAATAAAAGCATGTTTACCAATGGGGGTCGTGAGTGTGTATGGTTGGCTAATAGCATGAGTAGGATCATCTTGGTCAATAGCCCCCACAGGAACAAGTGCAATAACAGGGAAGTTAGTGGCATCGTCACTGTTGACATCTTTTAATATGTACTCGCCTTTGTTATTGGTTGTTGTTTGTATTTCACTCGTATCACAGAGTAAATTGGCGTTTTTGTCTACACAAACAATAGCACCTTGAATATATCCATCGGCAACTACACCACTCAATGTTGTTAATTTGATAGTTGGTGTAGGAGTTATAGGTATTGTCGTTGTGGGGGTATTGCTATCGCCCCCTCCGCCGCCACAGCCCGCCAGCATCACCGTTGTTGAGAGAAAAAGAGCCGAGTAAGAAAAAGGCTTCATTAAGCACAATCCATTGATTTAAAAAGTCGTGCATTGTAACTGTTTTGCTGAGGCAACAACAAAACAGTTTATTGAATTACTGCACTACCCATCGTTGTTTATCCGTTTGCTACAAAATGCTTGGCAGCACGGAGCAAAGTCGAGGTGCTAGTTTGAGTAAATGTTCAACAAACCTTAATAAACAGCAAGTTCCAAGCGATTACGACCTTCGGCCTTTGCTCGATAAAGTGCCTCATCCGCAAGTTTTATCATCGTCTCAGTCGAGAGTGAGAGTCGATTTTCATTGCTGGCCAAACCAAAGCTACCACTCATGCGAATGGTGTCGCCATTGTCGGCAAGGATGGTGGTTTCTGCTAATAAAGCACGACAACGTTCAATCAGTTTTGCTGCTCCTGCGAGTGTTGTGTCTGGTAGCATAATCATAAATTCCTCACCGCCAAAACGCCCGACCATATCGCATTTCCGAATGCTTGAGCTCAACACTCGTGCTGCTTCTTTTAGTACGCGGTCGCCCGTAGGATGTCCCCATGTATCGTTGATGCGCTTAAAGTGGTCTAAATCCAAAATCACGATGGTGAGAGGCGGGCCGTGGCGCAGCGTGCGAGCTATCTCCATATCAAGTAGCTCCATAATGCTGCGGCGGTTTAATAAATTCGTCAGCATATCCGTTCGGGACAATGTACGGATGGTATCTTCACGATTACGCCAGTAATGTAAAATCTGGTCGGCAAACATAATAATGACAATAAAGTGCGGAGCGGTGTAAAAGAAAATAAGATTGACCCAAATAAGATTAGTCGCACTATTGGTTGGTGGAATGACGGCTGGTGCATATGGCAACCAACCATAGGCAGTAGCATAAGTTAGGCCAAGCAAGGCAATGGTAGAGACAATCGTTGCACTCCAGACGACACGTCTGTTGAGCAGAATAAAGCCAAAAACAGGAGCGCCCAATAGCACAACACCCGTGCAAAAAGTTAAAGTGCCAATGTAATAACTGCATGTGATGAGTGAAAGCGAATAGTATTGCGTTGCTAAATGTTGAATCCAAAGCGTAGTTGGCCTTCTTTTTCGCAGATATATGCCAACACTAGTAATGACTAATGCACCGAAGAGAAGACCAAGTTCAATCTTTAACAACTCATGCAATGGCTCTAAGTGTACCAAGAGTGTGGCATTGGGCATCAATTGAAGGGCAATAATACTGGCAATATATGCGCATAAGGTAGGCATTAATAAAAACATTAGAAAAATACTTTTATCAACTTCACTCCACTCCAGTACTGCGGCCAGTTTTTGTCGCCACGTATTCATATTTTATGCCTTATCGTATTTATTGTTTGATGCAGCCGCTATTTTAGCTCAGTCAATTTGTCCAAGCAGTGACCTATTTCTACGGTAAAGCACTCCTACATGTCAATGAAATAAGGAGTGGATTAATGGTTCCACATCATTCTCTACACAATATCTTCATTGGCTATTAAATCAATACAATGAAAAATCAATTCATAAAATGACTTTCAAACACCTTAAAATATGCGTAGATTAGAAAAAATAACTCAAAAATCTATTCATGTTATGAATCATTCTTGCCTAGAAAAACTACTCGCGAAACAACCACAAAGCGCATCTAGCGTAATTGCCGCATTACACGTGTCTCAACCGACTTTGTCGTGTTACTTAAAAAATCGGCCGCATATCCTGAAAGTAGGCCAAGCGCGCGCCACACGTTATGCCTTAAAACGTCCTATTCGTCAGTTGGGCGCAGAGTGGCCAGTCTATCGTAATCAACAAGCAGAGGTTCATTTAGCAGGACAGCTAGTCTCGGTTTATCTGCATTATTATGTCTAGCGTGATGCGTTAACAGCGCAAGATAGTCTATATGAAAGCTTGCGTGGCTTCTGTGGGATATACAGCCACAAGGCTTTTTAGGGCGTGAGTTTAAATAAGTTCACCGATTGATACCGCTAATGGTCAACGCTGGTCTGATTTACTGATTGCAAACACTTCGGCATTACGGTGTGGCGGCGGCAGAAAGTGCCATTGTCAGCACAGCAGGACGGATGTTTTTAGAAGTGGTGCGTTTTGATCGTACTTCCTGTTTAGGACGACGTGGGATGGTGTCTTTAGATGCGGTCAGTAACGAGTTTGTTGACCACAATAAAGCATGGGACGAGTAAGCAAAGTCGTTGTTATTGCATAAAAAAATCGTTGAGAGGGACTATCAATCCCTACTCTATGTCTTTGCTTTTGGCCGTTTAATTGCCAATCAAGACATGCATAATGGCAATTTAGCTTTTTTTTAGCGGATGATTTTTCGCTGTTGTTAACTCCGATTTACGATATGTTGCCGATATGCTTTGCACCAACCACGCATGGCGAGGTCGTCGAGCGAGAGATAAAAATTGCCCAACCCACGGCCTTAACACGCAGCATTTGGGCAGCGGTTATTGAGTGGGCAAAAGTTTATTGGCGCAAGGGCGGTGAATATACCCGAATTAGCGCACCATTTTGGGCAATTGCTCAACAGTATGTAGCACGCCTCTAAAAAAAGACCATACGATAAGCGGTGTTAAAGCGTTCACCTGCGGCTAACTGTTGGATACCTGCTTTGTGCTTGAGTTCAGGCGCACCCTGCTCTAAATCAGCATAACCAAACCACGGTTCGACACATAAAAATGGCGAGCGTTTGTGTTTGCCATCGGCTGTCCATAACGCCACTTCAGGAAAGCCCGTAAAATCAACGGTGACGCCATGACCGTGATGACGATTTTTCAAGCTAACGCTATTAATTTGTTGATGTGGAAATACTAAAGCGTCGATTTCAAAATAACGGTAATTTAATGGAAACTGCTGTAGCGGTTCTTGAAACGGAATGGCTTGATCGACTAATTGCATGGCGTTATTGAGTTGCCATAAATGATACTGTTTCGACTGGTCAAAGCGTACATCATAATCTTCAAACTGGTCGCCAGCGTGTAATTGTGTTGAAAAGGCAGGATGCGCTCCAATAGAAAAAGGCATGGTTTCAGTATTCGGATTATTCACCTGCCATTGCACCAATAACTCATTATGTTGCAAGGTATAACGAATCGTTAGTTCAAAATCAAAGGGATAGCGTAAACGGGTTTCCTCAGTAGCAGACACTAAAAATAACAGATGTGATTCACTCTGCTCAATACAGCTAAATTCCATATCGCGGACAAAGCCATGTTGTGGAATTTCATAGCGTTGATGATGAATGAGCGTGGTATTGTCGGTTAAACGACCCACAATCGGAAATAAAACAGGCGAGGTTCTCCCCCAAAATTCAGGGTCGGCTTGCCACATATATTCTATTGGGTGACTAAGACTTTTGACGCTGATTAATTCCGCACCTAAACTGCTGATGTGTACGGTCAGGTGTTGATTGGTTAAATGATAGATCATTGTTAATATGTCCTTGAGAGTGCGGAATAGTGGAATGGTTGATTCGCTCTGAATGGTAGTTGGCTTTGCACGAGGAAAAAATAGTCAATGTACAAAATTACGTTTTATGTGCCCGTTAGTCATGTTGACGCGGTTAAATCAGCGATGTTTACCGCAGGCGCAGGGCGTATCGGTCATTATGATTGTTGCGCTTGGCAAGTATTAGGCGTTGGGCAGTTTAGGCCATTAATGGGGGCAGCACCGTTTATTGGGCAAATAGACAATATTGAGCAAGTCGCCGAATATAAAGTAGAAATGGTTTGTGCCACAGAACACGTCATGTTAGCACTCGCAGCATTAAAAACCAGCCATCCCTATGAAGAGCCTGCTTATGATGTGGTACAGTTGCTCAGTCTATAAGTAAAGACACTATAAGCTGTTGATTATTATTTATATAATGCTTTACTTAAGTCCATAATCATCTTAATAAAACAAAGCTCGTTATATTTGGGGGTGTAACTCATGTCAGAACGCACTGATTCAGCGATTATCCTACGCTTTATTTTTCAGGCGATGCGTAATGCAGGTTTGCCTGCGGAACAAGTATTGATGGGCGCAGGTGTGGGGCTAAACCATTTAGAAGCTAATGCCCGTACTCCATCAGCGGCACAAATTGCTTTTTGGCAGTCAGCCGAAGCCGTTTCTAAAAACCCGCATATCGGTTTACATTTGGGCGAACATTTGCCGCTGTATCGTGGCCAAGTATTAGAGTATTTGTTTTTAAGTAGTTCGACGTTTGGTGAAGGTCTAAAACGAGTTTTAGCTTATCAACGTTTAATTAGCGATATGTTACAAGCAGAATTAGTAATAGCAGATGATGAGTGTTATCTAACCAATATGCTCAATGATGGCGCGTATCGGCACACCACCGAATGTATTATGGTGGCGGTATTACGTTTTTTTAGGTTTGTTTCCGAAAGTCAATTTCAGCCGTTAATGATTTATTTTACTCATACCGAAGGTGCAAATCCTGAAGAGTATGAGCGCGTTTATGGTTGCCCTGTGGTGTTGGGTGCTGAAGCCATTCGTGTTTATTTTAAACCTGAAGTATTAAATACCCGTATTTGGCAAGCCGAACCCGAACTATTACGTTTTCATGAGCAATTAGCTCACGAAAAACTGCAAGAATTAGCCCGTTTTGATTTAGTCACCGAAGTTCGTCGCGCGATTGGTGAGTCCTTAGAGAGTGGCAATACCAGTTTAGAAACCATCGCCAAACGTCTGAATGTTGCGCCCCGACGTTTACGCAGCCAATTGGCCGAAGCAGGGAGTAGTTTTAATCAGGTTTTAGCGGATTATCGTTGCCGTTTAGCCAAGCGTTTATTGGCGCATACCAGTGAAAGTATTGAGCAAATTGTCTATTTGACAGGGTTTTCTGAACCAAGTACGTTTTATCGTGCGTTTAAGCGGTGGACTAATTTAACGCCAATTGAATATCGCAAAAAGAAACAAGCGTAAGGGCGTGTTTGTCACGCCCAAACTCAATAGCCTGATTTAGAAGTGAAACTCACCACCAATCATTGCGCCATCATAAAGCTCAATACCTTTGCTTTTTACGCCGCTTAGATTGTAGTCAGCGCGATTATTACGATAGCCTACATAGGCAGTTAATTGTTCGCTGACGAGATATTCGCCGCGTAATTCAAGCTCACGATAGTTGTCCATATCGCCAAAAGATAAAACATTCGGCGCAAAATAGCCCGACAATGAAACGGCCACATTTTTATTAGCAGCAGGCGTTATTCTCAATGTTCCGCCAATGGCAATGGCAGTCCCGTCAGGCAAACTATCATGTTGTTGGAAGACTGCTTTGCCGCCAATGAGTCCAGAAATATCATTGTTAAGTGTTTGTTTTAAGTTCAGACCTGCGGTAAAGGTATTGCCTAAATCTTTAGTATGTATCCATGCAGCATCTGTTTGATAGTTTTTATCTAAACTGTATTGGTAGTTAAGGCGCAGAGAGTTATCGTTTAAATCTAGCGATAAAGAATCGGCAAAACTAGGACTAGCAATCAACGCTAACACTAAAGCAAGTTGGGCTTTCATAAACTGTTCCTGATGGTGCAATATAAGCAATCACAGCATTAACTAACGCTGCCTGTTTAACTTTATAACAACGCAACCTAGCAATGAATAGAATAGTTGTGTAAATAATTTGTTACATTTAACGGATTTGGCGGAATTAGGTGGTAACTCAAGCTGAAATAGCAATTATATGATGTGTGGCCAATGGTTTGGCATAGAATAAGACGTAGGATACCTAGTATGATTGGCATGATTTTCTGTCGTTCAAATCCTGTGTTAATCATCATTTAACGTGAGTTTGGCTCGGTTTATGGGTATCAGTTCTTATAATAAAAGAATAACGTCACTCCGTATGGGAGAACAACGATGCGGCATCGTCACTCGACGGTGAAAAAAGGAATCTTGCTGGGCTTTTTAAGCGTGTTCAGCATCAGTGTATTTGCAAGGGGAGAGCCGAGTGAAGATCAGGTAAAGGCGGCGTTTGTCTATAATTTCGCAAAATTTGTTGAATGGCCTGCAAATGCCTTTACTTCTAAAGATGCACCCATCGTTCTGTGTATTTTAGGTAAGGACAGTGTTGGGTCAGCATTACAATTATTAGAAAAACGCGAAGTACAGGGGCGGCAATTGCGCTTGAGTTTAATTAGCCATCTCAATGAGTATTTGCAAAATGATAGTTGCCATATTTTATTTATTGCGAATAGTGAAGCTGCACGTCAACAGGATATTTTAAATGAGTTGGGTTCTGCTCCGATATTAACCGTTGCCGATAACGCGGAGTTTGTGAAACAAGGTGGCATGATTAGCCTGTATGTTGAGGCGCAGCGAGTGCAATTTGCAATTAACCAAAATGCCACTCATTACAATAACCTTAAACTCAGTGCGCGCATGCTTCAGCTTGCGCGTATTCCACGTTAGGAAATGGCGATGAGAAAATTAAGCCATTTATCTCTTCATCAAAAACTTCGTCGAATTTTGTTAGTCAGTGCGGGGTCCGCATTGTTGGTTGCGTGGTTTATTTTTGCTGTGACATCGGTGATTAAATTACATCAAGACACCAATCAGCGAGCCACAACCTTAGCACAAGTGACCTCTTTTAATAGCCAAGCGGCACTCACTTTTGATGATGCTAAAGAAACCAGTCATGTATTAAGTTCGTTAAATAGTGATTCCAATGTTGTTTATGCTTGTGTCATCAGAGCGTCAGGCGGTGTTTTTGCCGAATGGCATAAGGTATTAAACGCAAAATCAAAAGAACGTTGTGTCGATCAAGCAGATAATCGCCAGCAATGGTTTACCAAACGTTTACATATTAAAGAGCCTATTTATTTAGAACAAGAGTTAATCGGTTATCTACACATTGATGTCAGTATGACTTCATTGTGGTTGACGTTGATTACCTATTTAATCGGTTTGGCTGTTTTATTGGTTTTGGCATTATTAGTGGCGGCTTTTTTTGGCTTACGTTTAGGGAAAAACCTCACGGAGCCCATTTTGAGTTTGGCAACAATGGCGGAAGTTGTTTCAACACAAAAAAATTATGCCTTACGCGCGATGGGCAGTGGCTCTGATGAAATAGGTCACTTGGTCGATCGTTTTAATGAAATGTTGGCGAACATTGAACAACGGGATATTGAATTAAAGCATCATCGCGAAGGTTTAGAGCAGTTAGTTGAACAACGTACTCGTGAGTTAAGTGTTGCCAAAGAAGTGGCAGAGGCCGCTAGTCGTGCAAAATCACAGTTTTTAGCAACCATGAGTCATGAAATCAGAACGCCAATGAACGGCATTTTAGGGATGTCAGAACTGTTGTTAGGCACTGTTCTGGACTCAAGACAACGGCGTTACGTTGAAACGGTACATGGTTCAGGTGAGTCTTTACTATTAATTATTAATGATATTTTGGATTTTTCTAAAATTGAAGCGGGGCGTTTAATTTTAGAAGTGGCTAATTTTAGTCCAAGAACAGTGATTCAAGATGTCGTTAGTTTATTATCGGAGCAAGCCCATCGTAAAGGTTTGGTGTTAACTAACCGTATAGAAGCAGATGTTCCTGCGTTGATGAGTGGTGATTCCAGTCGCTTACGGCAAATTTTATTAAACTTGGTGGGTAATGCGCTAAAGTTTACCGAACAAGGCCAAGTCAATATCAGTGTCCAAACACACAAAACCAAAGAGTTTGCTCTTGATTTTCGCATTACTGACACTGGTATTGGTATTACGCCCGATATACAACAGCAATTGTTTCGGCCTTTTATTCAGGCAGATAGCTCACATACACGGCGTTTTGGTGGTACAGGTTTAGGGTTGGCGATTGTCAAGCAACTGGTTGAATTAATGGGTGGAAAAATCACCATTGAAAGTGAGTTAGGTCAGGGCAGTTGTTTTCAATTTGCCGTTTATCTTGCTCCTCCTGTACTGACCGATGCCGATAAAACAATGACTGCCGTTGTGATGCAATCATTAAGGACATCATGGCAAGGTGCGCATATTTTATTGGCAGAAGATACACCAACTAACCAAGATGTGATGAAAGCGATGTTGCATGTTTTAGGCTGTGATGTGGATATTGTGGCCAATGGTCAGCAAGCATTAGACGTATTAATGAACTCACATTACGATTTAGTGTTGATGGATTGTCAAATGCCAGAAATGGATGGTTTTGAAGCGACATCACGGTATCGAGAGTACGAAAAAGCACATCATTTACCGCGCATTCCGATTGTGGCGGTCACCGCGAGTGTGTTGACTGATGAGCGTGCTGCCTGTTTGACCAGCGGTATGGATGATATTTTAACCAAGCCGTTTAAGCGTAAAGAATTAGCCGCAATACTTGAGCGATGGTTAAAAAAGCCAGCAGCTAAAAAATAAACGTGTTTGGTGAAGAAAGAAAATATCCGTGTAAACCATGAGGCGTGACTCATCACGCCTCACTCTCCTCAACTGTTACAAACCAGCATCCGCTTTTAGCGCGTCAGCTTTATCGGTTTTTTCCCATGTAAATGTTGTGAAGGTATCATCACCTACGGTTTGTACCGTTGGTGTGCGACCAAAGTGGCCATAAGCTGCCGTCGCACGATACATGGGATGTAATAAATCCAACATTTTAGTAATGGCATAAGGGCGTAAATCAAAATGACGGCGAATTAATGCAATCATTTTTTCGTCACTGATTTTACCTGTCCCAAAAGTGTTTACCGAAATGGAGGTCGGTTCAGCAACACCAATCGCATAAGACACTTGTAACTCACAACGGTCAGCCAAACCCGCAGCGACTAGGTTTTTGGCAACATAACGTCCTGCATAGGCAGCAGAGCGATCCACTTTTGACGGGTCTTTACCCGAGAATGCACCACCACCATGACGCGCCATGCCACCGTAAGAATCAACAATAATTTTACGACCCGTTAAGCCGCAATCACCGACGGGGCCGCCAATAATAAATTGGCCTGTTGGGTTAATGTGAAATTGTGTGCCTTTGTGTAGCCATTCCGCAGGCAACACATGTTTAACAATCAGCTCCATGACGGCTTCACGCAAGTCGGCGTAAGCTATATCGGGATTGTGTTGTGTGGATAATACGACCGCATCAATCGCCACAGGTTTGCCATTTTCATAACGGAATGTGACTTGTGATTTTGCATCAGGACGTAACCACGGCAACAAGCCACCTTTACGCACTTCGGCTTGGCGTTCTACTAAACGATGGGCGTAACAGATAGGCGCAGGCATTAGCACATCTGTTTCGTTGCTGGCATAACCAAACATTAAACCTTGATCGCCTGCGCCTTGATCTTCGGAGCGTGAACGGTCAACACCTTGTGCAATATCAACCGATTGTTTACCAATAATGTTGATAATGCCACAGGTTGAACCATCGTAGCCAACGGCAGAAGAGTTATAGCCAATATCGTTAATCACACCACGGACTAAGTCTTCTAAATCAATCCATGCACTGGTTGTGATTTCACCCGAAATAATAGCCACACCTGTTTTTACCATTGTCTCGCAAGCAACACGGGCATATTTATCTTTAGCAATAATGGCATCTAAGACGGCATCTGAAATTTGGTCGGCAATTTTATCGGGATGTCCTTCTGACACCGATTCACTGGTAAAAACACTGTAGTCGCTCATGACAATACCTTAAAGCTGGGAAAAATTAAAAAAGTGTATAAAGATAAGGTTTTTGTGCAAAGAGGGCAAGGGAACAATGTTCTGGTTGATCTTTTCAGTGTTAAGCGGCAGACAGCGTTTACAGGCCAGTCTTGATCCCATTGACCTATTGAACCCGATTGTCGCTGCTATCAAGAATTGACCATTTATCAAATTTTAATCAATGACTGCCGTTAAACAAGTTGCCAACTCATCGGCGATTTCAGCCCAATCGGAGTCTTGTAGTAAAGCTTCTGCGATTAGTGATGCTTGTGCGGGAGTCCAAAAGTGAGCTTTAGCCAAAGCAACGCCTGCGGCTAATTGATGTGTGCTGATAAAATGGTTTATTTCTTGGGGCGAGTTAGGCAAACCTAGCTGTTGAAAAAATGCGGAGAGGTCGTGTTTGCTGGTGTCCATGAGGTACTATCCTTCTTGAGTGCTGCGTGAAAAATCATCATCGGTGATGAGGGGGTGATTAGCAGTATAGGCTTAGGATGGGCATAGATATGTGGTTAAGTTGAAATGCTTGTTGTCATTTGCGGGCGAATAAATTCTACAGCTTGATCCTTCGACTCCGCTCAGTGAGCATTTTTGTTGGCTTATCAGAGTCGTGGTAGCTGAGCGCAGTCGAAGCTACGCCAATGTTTAACGCCCCTAGAAAATAAGGCAAAAATTTATGCAGAATAAATTTATTCATCGTCAAAATGAGAAAGCTTTCACTACTGATGGACGAACTTTACATATTGCTCGGGCGTGTTCTGTGGTTGCCGAGGTCTGCCTGTATGATGTTGAAACGAAGAATTGGTATATTTTATTGATGCAGAGAGGTGAGGAATCACCAGATTTTAAAGGCTTTTGGTGTTTGCCTTGCGGTTATTTAGATTGGGATGAAACATTGTATCAAGCCATGCTTAGAGAGGTTTATGAAGAAACGGGTTTACTGGTTTCAGAGCTTTTCAACCAGCCACAATTTATGAGAGCCAATAAATCTGAGTTGGTTTATCAGCCGCAGCCGTGGCTAATTTATGATTTACCCGAAGACCAAAAGCAAAATTTAGCGTTTCATTTTGCCTCGTTGTTTAGCTGGAAAGGTTTGCCTTATCCAACATTAAATAAGTTTAATGAGCAAGAAGTGACTAATATTAAATGGCTTTCTATTAAAGAAGCGATGACTTTAACGTTGGCATTTAATCATCAGAAACGTATTCAGCAGTTATGGCATGAGAAAAAGGCTTGGTTTGAGCAGATAGAAGGGGGTTAGTTGGGAGGACGAGTTTAGTTAAACCCATCCTCCAAGCAGTTTACTTCAACTCCGCCGAACTCTTATTCAACACGCGACGGGCAACAATCAACAATTGAATTTGCTGTGTGCCTTCAAAAATATCCAAAATTTTGGAGTCACGCGCCCATTTTTCTAAGAGCTCATCTTCGCCATAGGCTAATGCGCCACATAACTCCACGCATTTTAACGTCACTTCGTTGGCAACACGGCCAGCTTTGGCTTTGGCAATCGACGCTTCTTTAGAGTTCGGGATTTTGTTGTCGGCTAACCAAGCGGCTTTTAACGTTAATAAACGCGCTGCTTCCCATTCCGCTTCTAAACGATTTAACGTAGCTTCGGCATGAGAGCCATTTAACGGTAAAACGTTATAGTTAGGTGAGAGGTGGTCTTTCAATAATTCACGTGTACGGTCTAAAGAGGCTTTAGCCACGCCAATCGCCATTGCTGCAACCAATGGGCGCGTGTTGTCAAACGTTTGCATGACCCCAGCAAAACCTTTGTGCGCATCAATCTCAGGCGAGCCTAGTAAGTTAGCCGCAGGTACTCGACAATCGGTAAAGTTAATAGCTGCTGTATCAGAGGCTTTAATACCGAGTTTTTTCTCTAAACGAGCGATTTCCATACCCGGTGTGCCGTGTTTAACGACAAACGATTTAATCGCCGCACGACCAATGTTTTTATCTAAAGTTGCCCAAACGACGACACTATCAGCACGCGCACCCGAAGTGACATAGATTTTTTCGCCATTAAGAATGTAGTCATCACCGTCTTTAACGGCAGTGGTACGAATCGCCGCAGAGTCCGAGCCACAGTTTGGCTCAGTAATGGCCATTGCCGCCCAAGTGCCTTTGAAGCGCTCTAACTGTTCGTCATTAGCAACCGCAGCAATTGCCGCATTACCTAAACCTTGACGAGGCATGGCTAACAGTAAGCCGACATCGCCCCAGCACATTTCCATAATGCCCAGTGCGGTGGACATATTTGAGCCGTTTTTGACTTCACCTGCATTAGTGGTTGAGCTACCACCAGTGGCACTGGTTGCACCTGCACTGCCCGGTGCGCCTTCGTTCATGCCGTCCAATAAAGAAGCGAGCATATCGAGTTCTTTTGGATAAGCGTGTTCAGCTTTGTCATATTTACGCGAAATAGGGCGCAAGACATTTAAGGCAACTTGGTGAGCTTGTTCGACCAACATGCCAAATTTTTTCGGATTTTCTAAATACATGATGTTGCCCTCTTATAAATGTAAGCCACTGTGCATAACGGCCAAAATCCGTAAATCACGATACCAACGCTCGGCAGGATGTTCTTTGGTAAAGCCATGTCCGCCTAAGAGTTGTACGCCATCAGTGCCGATTTTCATGGCTTTTTCGGTACATAAAATACGCGCTAAAAAGGCTTCACGATGGAAAGGTTTGCCTTGTTCGGCTAAGGCACAGGCACGCCATGTCATTAAACGCATAGCATCAATTTCAATCGCCATATCGGCCACCATAAAGGCAACACCTTGACGATGACTAATCGGCTCACCAAAGGCTTCGCGCTCGTTAACATAAGGCACGATGTAATCCATCACCGCTTGCGCACAACCGACCGCTAAGGCACACCATGCTAACGCGCCTAAGTCTAAAAACGCTTGATAGTCAAAGCTGGCTGGTAGGCGATTCGTTGCAGGAATACGCACTTGTTGTAAGGTCAGCGTATGAGTGGTCGCAGCTTTTAAGCCCATCGCAGGTGCGGCGGTTAAACTTAAACCCGCAGTGCCACCTTCAACAATAAATAAACCCACACCACTTTCGGTTTGCGCGGCCACAATAAATAGCTCGGCATCGGCAGCGACTAACACTAAGGATTTTTCACCATCTAAAATGTAATGACCGTCTTTTAATTGAGCACGGGTGCTCAGTTTATTCGGGTCAAATAACGGTGTTTTTTCGGTGACTGCTAAAGCGGCTTGAGGAGGATTTTCGCTGGCAAAAGCGCGTAAGTATTGCTCTTGCTGTTCGGCGCTGCCCCAACGTGACAAAGTGTTCGCGACGCTGACGGCACTGTATAACGCCGCAGTGATGCTTAAATCGCCATAACCTAAGTCTTCTAAAATCAACATTTGCGTGCTGATGTTATCTTCGCTGGCCATACCACCAAACGCTTCAGGTACTGCGTAATAAATCAAACCTAATTCTTGTGCTTTCGCGAGTAGCTCGGCAGGAATCGCAGCATTGCCATCACAATCATGGGCAGCAGGGCGAATCATTTCTTTAGCAAACAGTGACAAGCTGTCACGAATCATTTGCTGTTCTTCGCTCAACGCTAAGTCAAAAATACCTTTTTCGGCATTGGTTTTTAAGCGTGACGCACTGCCGCCAGTTTTGCCATTGCCCGCAAATTGACGAGCGGCTTTAGTCATCACTTGAAAGCCTGTTTTGCTACCGCGATACAATAGCTTTTCGATAGGCTTGCGGAGCTTAAATTTATCAGGCCATTCACTGCTGGCCATTTGGGTAAGAATCGCGAGGCCGAAACCTTGTGCTTGTCCCATAAACGTTTGTGTCATTATCGTTATCCTCTGAACTGGGTATAGGCTGATAGTGCTGAAAAATGGGGTAGGCTGTCATTCGCCGAACTGACGCTATTTAGGAAAGCAAAGTCAACGCAGTTTGTCTGTGCGTTATCAGGCATTAACAAACAGACTAAAGAAAGTCCCAAATCGTTTGCTATCCAATTTGAACGAGCAGCAAACGATTGGGCTGAGGTAGGCAGAGGTTAAAGCATTAGTCCTCAATCACGCGATAAGGAAACGGCTCTTCAAATTTGTTGCTGCTGACTTTGGCCAAGCGACGCATACCCAATATTGAGGTGTATGGGGCATTGCGCATAATAAAATTGATTGCCCATGCGGGGATATTGCCTCCGGGGTTAATCGTGCCTTCCATTTCAAGCTTGGTTTCGTCTGAGCTTATGGGCGTTAGCTTAACCCAAAAGGTATATTCTGGTACGCGCACTAATCCTGGCACGAGAGGCACAACTCCTGGAGCAGCCTTAATATCAAATTGCAGATAACCACGCTTTTTTGAGTAGGGGGTGACATGGAGTTGCATAACAATGTCACGATCAGGTACGGGGTTAGGTACATTCACTTTCAAATAGGCATAGAGATCCGTGCTGGAAATCTTCTTTACTAGCCGCGACTCATAACACTCCCAAAAATAGTGCTGGAAATTGTCTGCCACTAAAATGGTCTTAGCTACTTTTTCCAACGAAGAGTCCATAATCGCTTCCAGCTTAAAAGAGCGAACATCTTTTCCGTCTTCAATCTTATACCAAGCGGTAATATTAGCGCGACGGTCATCGCGAATCTTGATCCATGTATTACGTTGTACACGTTCCTGTAATCCATCTAAGCCGTCATCATCATTAGCGGCAAAAGCGCCAGTTGGATGCAGCATGAGTACTGATACCAATGCCATCCATAACCAAAATTGACGTTGCAACATATTTTAACCCCTGTTTGGTTTTTGTTGTTAGAAATGAAACTGACGAGTTTATGTTCTTGTAAGTTCCTAAATATTACCGTCAATGGTTTTCTTGCTAGGGCCCCATAATCCTAGAGTAGACAACATATGGACGGATAGCCTCGGCGTTTTGCGGAAAACTTGGATAGAGGTTTTGAGCAATGTCGGCAGTATGACTTCTCGACGGTTATGTTTAATAGCATCAATCACGGCAGTAGCGACCTCATCAGGCTCTAACACAGGAAAGAGTAGGGATAGCTTTGGGTACCATGACATATCCGCGTCGTTGTTATTAAAATAGCCCGTGTTAACTTGGCCAGGACAGATCAGTGAAACACCAATATCATATCGAGAAAGCTCTTCATAAAGCGCGTGTGACATCCCTACCATAGCATGTCTAGCCGCAGTATAGGGAACCATAAATGGTAAAGGAAAGATACCTGCAGGGCTGGTCATATTGACAATATGACCAGAACGTCTTTGCACCATGCCTTTCACAACTGCGTGCGTGGCAGTCATCGCCGCAACATAAGGCAACTGAACGGACACATCACACTCTGCATTACTGATAAGGTGCAGAGGTTTGAATGTACCAGCGCCCACATTGTTAACTAAAATATCAATCGGACCTATGGTACTTTCTATAGTACTGATGGCGTCTCGTATGGATTGTGGCATCTGAAGGTCAGCGACAACGGCGTATGCTTGACCGCCTTCCTTCTGTATCTCTGCCAATAGCTTGTCGAGTTCCTGTTGTCGGCGTGCAACCACCACGGTCTTACAGCCTTCTTTGGCCATTGCAATAGCAATGCTGCGGCCAATACCAGCAGATGCGCCTGTAATTATTGCAACTTTATTGTTGAGTTCTTTCATTCTGCTCTCTTTATAAAAACAGTGTCATGAGGGGGCGGGATGTCGTAGCGAGCTAGCGACATCCCGTTGTTGAATGGATTAGAGATCAATCTCTATGTCAGAGCGGGGTAGGCTGTTGCACAGGGTAATACGCGCTAAGGGAATATCGGATTTCTCATCCTGTTGGGTCACGCCTTTCACTTTTGTACAAACACAGGCTTTACAGAGGCCACGCTCACACCCCGTAGGTACATGCACGCCCACTTGACGCGACGCTTCAAGTAAGGTGGTTGCGCCATCGACGGTTACTTTTAAGCCAGAGCGAACGAAATGGATGCTGTGGCGGCTGCCATCGCTTTTTGGCCGAGTTAACGTGGGTAAGGTAAAGCTTTCGGTATAAAAACGTGCTTCGGGTAGACCCATCGCCAACAAATGCCCCTTTACCGCAGCGATCATGCCTGACGGCGCACAAACGTAGACATCGGCATCGGTCAGTTCACCGATGCGTTGCTCTAATAAGGCGTGCGAAAGTGATGCTTGTACCAATTCTCGGCGAGAAGACGGTGCTTGGTCGCAAATCAGATGTAATTTAAGACCCATCTGCATTTCCAATACCCGTAAATTTTGCTCGAAGATGATGGATTCTGCATCACGGTTGAAATACAACAACGTTGCTTCGGTGTTGGGGGCTTCACGGTGCAGCTTGCGGATCATGCTGATGATAGGCGTAATACCAACACCACCTGCAATAAAAACGGGACGCTTAGGCAATGCTTTCATGATGAAATTGCCGTCACTTTGCGGCACGCCGACTAATGTCAGATAACTGCCCTTGTGCAAGGTATCGTTAATAGCATTCGACACTCGACCATCACGCACCCGCTTAACGGTAATATCCAGCGTGTCACTTCCTTGGCTATCGGTGGTGAGACTGTACTGACGCACCAAGTCTTTACCATCGACATTAAGACGTACCGAGATAAATGCCCCCGCATCCCAACTAACATCTTCCCAGCCGAACGGTTTCTCCAATGTAATGGACAATGCTTGACCGTTGGCGGCAGATGTAGCCGCTAATACCTTAGCAGGCACATTAAAATAGTTTGGTGCTTTGAAATAGGTGGTCGGGGTTGGGCTACGATAACGTAATCCATTCAGAACGCGCGAAAATAGCTCACGTGGCTTTTTCAGTAGCAATGAGGGACGATGCTGCTCGGTATCACTAACAGGAATCGCCCATCGGAAAAAGTTGCGGAGAATTTCTGGAACAATGACTTCAAAGGTCGTGACGTTATACGGCAAGCCGTGTTTAGCACAAATCTCGCGCACCTTGGGTGCAATATCGCGCTGACGGTTGCAGGGCAAATCTGGAAAGAGATGGTGTTCGATATGCGTGGTCAGGCCGCCATAAAAGACCTCAAAAGATGGCCGATCAGGAAAATCCACTTCTTTTTCCAGAATGCCTTCGAAGAAACTGTCCAGCTCTGGCATAGGTACAAAATTGGTAGTGCCCAACAGTTGCCGACGGAAATAACCATCTCGTGATTCGGTAGGGCCTGGGTCTGGAAAAACCTGCACATTAGGCGAATGGTGCTCTAATGCGAGAATCAGGAATGTCAGGTCGTAACCTAGAGCTGTGCCTAAATAATTACCAACCAGCGTTTGTAAAAACCGAGGCCCCGCTTCGAGTGGCTCTTTCAGGTAATTCTGTAGAGCGTGTTTACGGGCTAAGTCAAAAGTAGCGCGGAAGGTGTCGAAACTTAACACCTTACGGCCTTCCACACGCGCCGCTGACGTTGCGGTATATACGCTAAAATGATAGATGTGAAAAAACAGTCCCGCTAAAACACCTGGCTGTACGGCGTGATGACCATACCAATTTTGTGTCGGATACAGACGCACAAAGGAATAGCCCAAATCGTGGTCTTTGCCGACGATATTGGTAAAAGGATGGTGGTTTTGGTGATGCATCACCTTCCATTCTTTGACGCTAGTGACAAAATCCCACTCCCACTTATCCGAATGGAATTCACCCACGTTTGGCAGGTTGTCGTAACTGCCATGCATAATATTGTGGCCAAGCTCCGAGAACTCCAACAAAGTGTGCATCATATAAAGCACGATGCCATGCTTGAGTGCGTCTGGACTTCCGCCTTTCTGTATCAACTCACGACTGCGGTTTTTGATAGCACGCGAATAGGCGGCTACTTTGCGGATATGCGCCAGATCCTCTTCACCCATAAGAGCGCGAGTCTCATCGTAGAGTGCTTGCAAGTCTTCTGACAAAGAGGTTGTCGAGGCTTGGTCAATGGTTGTTTTGGCGGTTAATGAACCCATGTTAGTTGCCTCTTTCCGGTTTTAATTTAAAAAATTCTTCAATCAGGGGCATCACAGCGTCTTCATTGCCCCAGTAACGTTCGGCTTTGCCGCCCAGAGCGACGCGGGTCAGTTCCCCCATAAATATGTGGGAGATGACGGCATGAACGGTTTCGCGGGAATGGTAGCTATTCGCTCCTGCGCTCATTGCTAGCCCAGTAATGATTTCCAGTAACTTTTGCATATGTTGTTTGAGTACGTCATGGCTGTCTTCGCTCAGTAGTCCGTGCAGCATGACATTGGCCGTGCCGATCTGTTCTTCCTCAACTTTGCGGATGGCTTGGGCGACACTGCGGATGGCGGCGGCATAGTTACCTTCGGCGAGACGAAAAGCTTCTTGCGAACGTACGATAAGTAGATTGGTTACACGCTCAAAGAGGGTATCCATCAACTCCTGCTTGGACGGAAAGTAATACATGAGGGAAGCACTACGGATGCCGCAACGTGCAGCTATATCTTCCAATCGAGCGGAAACGCCAGTTACAGCGAACTCTTCACAGGCGGCATCAAGGATTAGCTCCCGTGTATCGGGCGCACCTGCTATTTTTTTGGGTCTGGCCATTTAAATAACCTATACGAATTAATCTAATTTAAATTAGATTAATTCATGTGCAAAGCTTTGGCAAGGCTTATGGCCATATAAATTTCAAAGATGGTTGGAAAATTCGCGGTTGGGGAGTCAAAGATTTTATAAAGGAGACGTGTTTAGAGTAGCGAATGGTTTTAAGGTGACTTGTATTTGTATGGGTTGCTACCTTTTATTTTGCATAAATTAAAGTTCAAAAAAACAGCCTGACAGCGTATTATCCGCCACATTTCTCGTGGTCTAGTGCTAAAGCTATGAATGGATTAAATGCCGTGTGTCGTGCTATCGACACCCTCAATAAAACCGTTGGCCGACTTATCGCATGGCTTATTTTAGCGATGGTGTTGTTATCGGTTTTTACTGCTATTGCCAGAAAATTTGGCTTTGGCTCTAATGGTTGGCTCGAAGGCCAATGGTATTTATTTGCCGCTGTGTTTTTGCTAGGCGCGGCTTATACCTTACAACAAGATTTGCACGTCCGAGTTGATGTGTTGTCGAAACGCTTCACTGCACAAACGCGAGCCATCATTGAAATAGTGGGGCATGTGGTGTTCATGTTGCCTTTAGCGGTCGGTTTAACGTGGCTCGGCTGGCACGATTTTATGCAAGTGTGGCAGCATAATGAAATGTCGGCAGACGCTGGTGGTTTAGCGCGCTGGCCTGTCAAGCTATTGATTCCTTTTGGTTTTTCCCTGCTGGTTTTGCAGGTGTTAAGCGAGATTGGTAAACGCATACATGCACTAGCCACAGGAGAGAAAGCATGATCGGTGATTGGGGTTGGCTCGCGCCGTTGATGTTTGCTGCGTTATTTTTCTTGTTATTAACGGGTTATCCCGTTGCCTTTGTGTTGGGCGCAGTGGGCATGATTTTTGGTGCCATTGGCGTGATGCTTGGCGCAATTCCGATTGAGTTAGTACAAGCCGTGCCTGAGCGTTTATTTGGCATCATGCGTAATGAAACGCTGATGGCGATTCCATTTTTTACTTTAATGGGGCTAATTTTAGAAAAAAGCCAACTGGCTGAAGAGTTGCTTGAGGCCGTCAGTCAGTTATTTGGCCGTATTCGCGGTGGTTTAGCTTATGCGGTGATTATTGTCGGGGCATTGTTGGCAGCGACGACAGGCGTGGTAGCGGCTAGCGTTATGGCGATGGGCTTGATTTCATTGCCGATTATGCTTCGTCATGGTTATTCACCTGCCATTTCCAGTGGCGTGATTATGGCCGCAGGCACACTGGCGCAAATCATTCCGCCCTCATTAGTATTGATTGTCTTGGGCGACACTTTAAGTGTACCCGTTGGCGATATGTATATCGGCGCGATGATTCCGAGTTTAATGCTGACAGGATTATTTGCGTTATTTATTGCCGTAGTGTCGATGATTAAACCGCAATGGTTACCTGCCCAACCGACGCTGAATGTCGCGATTGACTGGTCAAAATTACTTCATGCGTTAATCCCGCCTTTAGTATTGATTTTTTTAGTGTTAGGTACGATTTTTATTGGTTTAGCGACACCCACCGAAGCAGGGGCGATGGGCGCGGCAGGAGCATTATTATTAGCCTTGTTGAAACGTCGTTTAAGCGTTTCTTTGTTAAAGCAGTCCTTAGATCACACTGCCAAACTCACCAGTTTTGTCATGTTTATCTTGATTGGCTCAAGCCTGTTTTCACTGGTATTCAGAGCCTTAAACGGCGATTTATGGGTTGAACACCTGTTTACGAATTTACCGGGTGGCACAATAGGCTTTTTAGTTGCCGTCAACTTATTGTTATTTGTCTTGGGCGCATTCTTAGACTTCTTCGAGATCGTCTTTATTGTTGTGCCGCTATTAGTACCAATTATTCATAAATTAGGTATCGACCCAATTTGGTTTGGTGTGTTGTTAGCAATGAATTTACAAACCTCGTTTTTAACGCCACCATTTGGTTTCTCGCTTTTTTATCTACGCAGCGTCGCGCCTAAAGAAGTCACCACTGCCCATTTATATCGTGGTGCAGTCCCCTTTATTGGCTTGCAACTGATCATGGTCGTGGCACTGATTATGTATCCCGATTTAGTGATGCACAATAAAGGCGAAGAGCTCAGTAGCTTTAATGAAGTCAGTGATTTATCCAATGTCGGTGGTCAAGCAGCCAGTGCCGACGAAGCCATTCGTTTAATGCAAGAAATTGCCAAAGAACAGAAATAGAGAAAAGATTATGCAACGTCGTCAAGCTTTACAACAAATCGCTGCTTTAGGTGCAGCCACCGCCACAGGTAGCGTTATTGCTGCACCTGCGGTTATTAGCCAACCGTCCATACAATGGCGTTTGGCCTCTAGCTTTCCTAAAAGTTTAGACACCATTTATGGCGCGGCAGAAATGCTCTCTAAACGTGTTGCTGAATTAACCGATGGCAAGTTTCAAATTCGCGTCTTTGCCAGTGGTGATTTAGTCCCCGGTTTGCAAGTCTTGGATGCTGTCAGTAATGGTACGGTCGAATGTGGCCATACAGCAGGTTATTATTATGTCGGTAAAAGCAAAGCTTTTGCTTTTGATACGGCACTACCGTTTGGTTTAACGGCACGTCAACAAAATGCATGGTATTCACAGGCGGGTGGTCGTGAGTTATTGAGCGAATTATTTAAGCAATACAACGTAATACCTTTTGCAGGCGGTAATACAGGCGCGCAAATGGGCGGCTGGTTTCGGACACCGATTAACAGCCTAAAAGATATGCAAGGTCTAAAAATGCGTATTCCGGGCATTGGTGGCGAAATTATGTCGCGTTTGGGTGTGATTCCACAAACCATTGCAGGGGCGGATATTTACCCTGCTTTAGAACGTGGCGCGATTGATGCCAGCGAATGGGTAGGGCCTTATGATGATGAAAAGCTCGGCTTGTACAAAGTCGCCAAACACTATTACTTTCCGGGGTGGTGGGAAGCAGGCCCGCAGTTGAGCTTTTATGTTAATGATGCGGCATGGGCGAAATTACCGAAAGCATGGCAAGCGGCATTTCAAGTGGCAACCGTTGAGGCCAATATGATGATGTTGGCAGCTTATGATGCGCGTAATCCGCAAGCTCTAGTGCGATTGATGAATCAGCATAAAGTGGTCTTGCATCGTTATCCTGATGACGTCATGCAAGCAGGGCAAAAAGCGGCCTTTGCGTTATATGATGAATTAGCGGCGGCTGATCCGATGTTCCGTAAAATTTATGCGTCTTGGAAACCTTTTCGTCGTTTAGTGCAAGGCTGGACGAATTTAGCTGAAACCTCGTTAGAGAATTTTATGTATAAGAATGCGAAGTGAGTTTCAGTGTTATCTGAGCGAAGTCGAATGTATGATTAACTGATTGTCATGGTAATGATTACTGGGCGTGTATTTCTTCGTCAGATTAAATACATATAAATTGAATTGAAAAACATGTGTGTAACAGCGCAAAGCAGCCAGCTTTGTGATTTTTGAAAGATCCAGCCTAATATCAGCGATGGAAAAAATACCAATACGGCGTGAGAAGCATCCCAATACCAAAGATGACAAATCGAAAAAAAAGCACTGACCACGATGTTAGAATAGATTTTCCTAGAAAAAACATCATGTTGATCCAAGTAAAAAAGCACACCTCCTCTAAAAAAAAACTCCTCAAGTAATGGATATAGTATGCAGTTAAATACCACGCTTAAAATCGCCCCCTGATCAGGGGGCGACATACTGTACGTATTTAGCAGTAACATTAGACCTGTTTTTTACGGCGAGTTGTGATACGCATCATTAAACCACCCAATAACAACAATGGCAACGAGGCATCAGAGAAGCCAACACCACCCACCGTACAACCACCTCCTTTAGACTTATCCTCAGAAGCTGTTAATGTATTCAGTGCATTTAGCCAAGACGGGCTATTATTATTGCTTGCACTTGTGCTGGTATCAGCAGATTTAACGCCTTTAAAGCCAACTTTTGCAGGTGCGCCATAAAACAGAATTTCACCATTTTTGGTGTTGTCAACATCTCCTGTAAGGCCATCAGCTACGGTTACAGTAATGGTATTATCTTTAGCTTGTTTTAAACCAGTGCCTGCATTAAGGGTAAAGGCAGTCCAATCACCAGTGACACTTGGGCGATAGAAAAAGTCTTTTGCTTGTACAAAATCAGGCAAAATAAATTCAACATCTGCTTTTGCTGACTTAACGTCTTTGACATTTAGTTTGATTTCAAAAGCATCCATTGGTAATACAACGTCTCCTATGGCTTGTGAGGGTTGGGCTTTAACAGATGTAAAATAACCACCACCTTTGGCTACAATATTGACATAGGTATTGAGTGTTGCTGAATATAACGAAGCAACGGTATTTTGCTTCCAGTCAGGTGTGCCATCACCATTGCCATCATATTGGTCGTCAGAGCCGACTTGACCCATTTCAGTGGAGTCAGGAACACCATCACCATCTGAGTCTTTTACAATATCAACAATTAGCCGTTCGCTGTCTTGGTTTTTAGTGCCTTTAACATCAACCGTTGTAATTAAGCTGTCTTTGCCTGTAGATTCGGCACTACTAAACTCAACGTTAAACGATACGTCTTTGGTTTGATTTTTTTCTAAAGTGATACTACTTTCTGACAGGTTGCTAACATGGCCTGTATCACTTGCGGCGGTTATCGTGTAAGTATCTTTTTCACCCAAATTTGTGACCCGATAAATAACCTTGTTTTTGCGTCCTGCTAGCATGGGGTCGGACCAAATGCGCGAGGTAATTAACGCATTTGTAGTAATGGGCGTGGAGAAGGTGCGTTCAAAGGCAAGAGGTGTTGCCGCATTATTTTTACCTTCAACCACTAGGCGGAAGCTGGTTTCGGGGAGGGTTAATTGTGCCTCGTAAAATGCTCCACCAATATTGCTAAGTGTCGATTGCCCAATCACGACTCCTGAGTCATCAACGGCTTTAATCGTTAGTCCTGTTGTAGTGACATTGGCAATTTCTAGTTCAATACGATTTTTACCGACCAGTGGTGTTAAGCCAAAATTTGGGTAGTAAGCATGGCCGCCTCGACCAATTTCGTCTGCACCTGTAAATTTAACCGATTTTAGTTCGGCACGAGCGTTGGCTTCTGCTTTAAGGCTGTAGTTTGCATTGGTTGTTGAGGGAGTAAAGGTCACCTTCCATACGCCTATGGTCGGGTCAATGGCTTTAAGGCTTTGACCTCCTAAAAAGTTAAATAGCTTTAGTTTTTCACCAGCAACCACCACACCTGTGGGTGAGGTAAAAGTAATATCGCCATTATCTAGCGTTGCAATTACGTTCATTACCGTTGCTTGGTCATCTAAGATAAAGTCAACTGTTTTAACTGCCGAAATTTTACCTTCTTCGGATTTAATGGTTTTTAAGTCACCTAAGGCTACGCTCAAATCAATACCTGTTAAGGCGGCAGCAGCTGACTCGGCATTGTGCTCAGTTTGTATCACTTGGCCGCCTGTCGCTTTAGCAAGATTCAGGTAAATATCATCGACTTTATAGGTAAATGTAGGAGCGGCTGCTTTGAAGCCTGCGGTTAATGTGCTCTTAGGCTTGGCTTGAAAGTGAATAGTGCTAGCTTGATTACTTGCAGTTGTTGTCCGTGCCGATTTCGCACTATAGGCTGCTGGACAAGTACCTGACAGTCCAAAATTGAGTTTAATTTCCTTTCTACGGGTTATGCTTGTTAGCTGTCCAAAAAAATCTTCATCGTTAGCAGATGCATCCGTGTAAACGAGTAAGGTGCTACCCGTTGGTGCAGAAACCGCTGCTTTAGCAGAAGCTCTGAGTGTGTTTTCGGCACAATCATCACCCCCACCGACACTCAACGCAGCAACTTTTTGTTTAATAAATTTGGCATTACCAAAAATAGCATCTGAGACTCCTGAGTACACAGAACTATCACCAGAATGATTGTCATTATAGGTTATTAACATGAACTGTTGGTCTGCGTCTGCACCAGCTTTACCTGCTACTAGCTCATCAATTTTCTTTTGAATGCCTTGTTTAACGCCGTCAATGACATCACTCATGCTACCTGTAGTATCTATTACAAAGCCGTAAACGGGTGCACTTACAGGCTGATCCACGCCTAATAACGCTGAAATCAAGGCATCCTGTTTTGATAAAATTGGCTCAGCCTTTTTGATTTCATCAATCACTTCTCGCAAAAAACGGTCTGTATGCAAAGCGGCTTGGGCACTTGCGCGTTTATGTAACGCTGTGACTGGTTCTTTTTTTCTATCTGAATTTGGTTCTTTATCAGTTAATGGTGCATAGGGATCGTCTTTTGCTATTCCACTTAGGTTTGCTGAAAAACTTGAATAAGGCGTTTCTACTACATCTAAGCCATGATCGCACTTTGCAGAAGATGAATCATCAGACGCAACACCCTCCCCATTCCCGACTGCGCTAAAACTAACCAAATTATCAAAAAAAGCTGTTGTATATTGTTCTTTGCCTTTGCCTCCATCTGCAATTCCTAGTAAATTCCAATTGCCTCCATTATTGCTAAAAAATTGCTTACTGGGACCTTCCGTTCTCTCTTTACAAACCTTAGTGTTTTTGTCTGCCAAATTAATTATAGGATCCTTTGCCGCATCTAAGGCAGATAAAGGTGTATATATACTGCTATCACTCTCATTTATATCTGCATAATTACTATGTGCGTAAAAGTCTTGTATAGTGTGCAATGCTCTACCTAAGTTTAATCTTGCCCAAACAAGCCATATCTTTCTGTTTGATTCGGTTCGCAGATTACTGAAGCTTGCCTCTAGATTTGTTATTATGGCTGATCTTAAAGACTTTATTCTGTCGCTACATAATTTTATAAGCTCATCATCACAATGAGCAGTCGGTTCAAATGCCTCGTGTGTTAGTGAAATATTTGTACCTTTGCCGTCGTTTAACGGATAGAGAAGATCCTTGTCGTTTTGTTGTATCTTTGCTATTAGAGCCGCTATGGCAGACTCTTGCTGATCACTTGGAAGAAGAAAAAACGGTGCGTACATAATTTTCTTGATGTCCGCTTTTTCTAAATCTACTGTCACAATATAGTCAGCTGATTGATTTCCCCTGATGATGTCGTTGATAGCAGCATCAGAATATTTAATCGTTTTCCCATTTGAAAGTTTTACATTAAAAGCTGCGATGTTAGTGCCTTCATAATGATACCCGCCGCCCAAAATGCCTCTCGTAACCATTGTATGGCCATGAGCCTCAAGAGCAGGCTTAAACGCCATCGCCGTTGTGCTAGCACCCAATATTATCGTAGTAATTGCAGCAGCTAATGCTTTTTGAGGAAAACGCTTTTTTGTGTTTGTTGTAGCGGGGCGCATAAAAAAATCCTGTTTTATGATGGGTGTAAAAGACAAAAATAGTCTTACAAATGTACTACAACAAAACGGTTAGTTTCAATACAAATCTAACCTTGAACTCTTAATGCAGCAAAGTAAAATTGCCCCCGCCAAAAAAATCACTAGCCCAATAATTAATTGTTATTGTCTATCAGAATGATTTTGTTTAAAATAAACAGACAGTGTTCACTTTCTGCGGCTTGGATTGATAATAGAAGCATGGTGAATTTACTAGGATCGTATCCAACAGTGTGAGTTGTTTCTAAAAATAAAACGCTATCTCTTATCATCATTAGTTGAAATCAAAACCTACAGCACAAGGACGAGTGAACAATATAATGAGTAAAAATCGCGTAACATCTTCTTTCTTAATGTTAAGCGCAACATTAGTAGCCAGTGTCAATGTATTTGCAAGCCCAACATTATTAGTACCTGTAGATGTCTCATTAGGCTTTTCCGAGCGTAAAGATTCGTTAAACTGGAACATTGCAGGTTCAACTGTCAATATTTTATCTGAATTAGAATGGAATCAATTACAAATAAAGCAAATACACGCTAATGCCACATTACATTTGCCTCAACATCTCAATTTAGCCATTAATATCCAACGCGGTTCGATTCACTCAGGTGAAAATACCGATAGTGACTACGATGGCAATAATCGCACATTGCCTTTTTCGCGTGCTAAAAGTAAAGGCGGCGGTAATGTCAACGATTGGAGTATTGGCGTAGGCAAAGAAATTAAAGTTATAGAAACAGCAAGTATTACGCCTTCTGTCGGTTGGTCGCAACATCAACAAAATCTTACCATGACTCAGGGTTTTCAGATTATTCCTGACGATGAGCCGTATTATGGGGCATTTGGTGGTCTTAACAATCGTTATGATGCTAAATGGAAAGGGTTGTGGTTGGGTATAGCTAGCCAATTTTCATTGGCTCAGCAATGGACATTATCAACCGATCTCAAATATCATCGGGTAGATTATGCAGCAGATGCAAATTGGAATTTGCGACATGAGTTTATGCACCCTTTAAGTTTTGAACATCAGGCTAAAGGTGCAGGAGTAGAGGCAACAGTTGCTGTGTCTTATCCAATGAGCACTCATACGAAATTGCAATTTTTAATGCAATATCAAAAATGGCAAACCTCAACAGGGCAGGATAATACCTATTTTGTGGCAGGAACAACGTCAACGTATGTACTAAATCAGGTTAATTGGCATTCTCAGTCGTATGGTTTAGTGCTTATTTATGGGTTCTAGTGAGTTGTATATTGTAATATTGCGTAAAGTTCGTTAGATGTTACGGATGATTCCTGATCAAACAACATAGGGCTGGTTTGCAGGGCTTAAATTAGTAAGTAGCCTGGGTTGAGGTACTAAACCCACGATGTAAGTTCTCAATCCCGACTACCATGCACCAAATCTTCCACCCGTACAGGAAAATGCCCCAATTTACGGTCAGCAAAAAAGTAATGCAAAGTACGTTTAACATTGGCAAAGGCTACATTTCCTCAAGAAATGGTGTCTTCGCTAAATAAAACCCACCTACAATACCGACTCAATAAACGTTTTAAAGTGATTAACAGATAGTTGCGCTTCTTTTAGTAAAGGATGCAAAGCCTGAAAAACGTGCGGCATCCCTTCCCAATATTCAATACGGCCAGCAGGGTTGGCTGTTTTTAAAATGGTCGCCAGTTGTAAATTTTCACCCTCCAGAACATCTCCACCTGCAATAGTTATCAAAATGGGCGGTAAATGTTCAAAGTTGGTATAAACCAAAGAGTGTTGCTTTTGACTGTTGTGACGAAAGGTATATTTAGTAAACGTTGCGACCATTTCTTTCGATAAAATCGGGTCTTTGTGGGTATATAAGGTCGGTGATTTCATTTCAAAATCAACCCAAGGGCTCATGGCTACCGCGCATAACGCAGGCTGAATACCCGTATCGCGTATTCTTTGCAGTAAGGACAGTACCATCGAGCCGCCCGCAGAATCACCCATTAAAATAATTCGAGAATGCCCCTCAGCGAGTAGTGCTTGATAGGCGGAATAACCATCATCAATCATTGCAGGATAAGCATGTTCGGGCGCAAGGCGATAATTAATACTAATGACTTTACGCTGACAAGTCTTGGCAATCAGGCCGCACAGCGCGGCGTGGCTTTGGGTTGAGCCGATGCAATAACCGCCGCCATGACAATATAAAATAACACTACTATCAATGACTTTTTTCGGTGTAAACCATGTCGCGCTCATCTGACCAAGCGCCGTGTGAGTACGAGAAATAGAGCGTGGCACTATTTTTCCCATCAAATCATAACGCTTTCGCAGTTTAGAGAAGTCACCTTGATGCGCGGATTTTTCAATGCCCAGCGCACTGATTTTTAATCCGATTTTGATCGCGTTATAGAGGTGTCTTGAAGTCAGTTGTGGGTATTTAAACATGCATTTTTCCTGATTTATCCGTGTGGCTTAACTTAAGGGAATCACTATTTAATCCCGACTACCATGTACCAAATCTTCTACCCGTACAGGAAAATGCCCCAATTTACGATCAGCAAAAAAGTAACGCAAAGTCCGCTTAATACTGGCAAAAGCTAAATCATCCCACGGAATCGCTTCTTCGCTAAACAATCCTGCTTCAATGCTTTCTTCACCCACACCAAACTCACCGTCAATAATTTCACCGCGATACATCACATACACTTGGCTAATTTGAGGGATGTTAAAAATACAATACAACTCACCAATACGAATGCGCGCGTTAGCTTCTTCCCATGTTTCCCGTGCCGCGCCTTCTTGCGTCGTCTCAAGATTCTCCATAAAGCCTGCAGGTAATGTCCACAAGCCATAACGGGGTTCTATGCCGCGCTTACAGAGCAGCACTTTGTCTTCCCATGTTGGCAAGCAACCGCAAATGATTTTGGGGTTTTGATAATGAATCGTTTGGCACTGTTCACAGATAAAACGTAAGCGGTTATCGCCAACAGGAATTTTTTGCACCACCGTATGACCACAGTCACTACAGAATTTCATAAAGACAACCTTAAATATTTTTGTCGAGTATAAATCGCTTGTCGGCTGACTGATATAACATTTACTATCAAGCTTAGATTACAATTAGAACCATAGTGCCATGTTGCAGAAATTACTTGTCCGTATACCCGAATATCAAGCACCCGTGGCTAAAGTTGATGCTGCTGTGCTGATGGCATTAACGCGTGAAGATGTGCCGCGTTTGATTTTAACGCGCCGCGCCCAGCACATGAACAGTCATGCGGGTGAAGTGGCTTTTCCGGGTGGCAAATGTGACAGCTCAGATGCGTCAATTATTGCTACCGCTTTGCGTGAAGCCCACGAAGAAATCGCTTTAGAACCCAGTCGGGTGCAAATAGTGGGGGAGTTGGGCATTTTTACTTCGCGGATTGGCATGAAGGTAAAACCTATTGTTGGATTACTGGATGAAATGCCAACGCTACAAGCGAATCCTGATGAAATTGAAAGTATTTTTACCGTCCCCTTAGATGTTTTTCTCAACCAAAAACCGAGTTATGACCATAAAGTTAAATACATGGGCGTTAATATTGCCGTCCCCAGTTTTAACCATGAAGGTTATGTGATTTGGGGTTTAACAGGCTATATGATTGTTGAGTTTATGCGTCAAGTGTATGACGCAGACATTGAGTGGCGTTGGCCAAATCCATTAAAACGGTAGGGGAAGCAATGTAGGGGCAAATAATCATTTGCCCAACACATATATTTACCCAATATTAGGAAAAAATAGATGATTTACAGTTTAGGTGATCGCCAATTACAGACCAAAGGCGACCATTGGATTGCCGATAACGCCACAATCGTTGGTTCGGTGGTGTTAGAAAATAATGTCAGCGTCTGGTTTAACGTCGTCATACGTGCCGATAACGATACTATTACCATTGGTGAAAACTCAAATATTCAAGATGGTTCAGTGTTGCATATAGATACAGGTGTGCCGTTAACGATTGGCGCAAATGTCACTGTGGGTCATAAAGCGATGTTACATGGTTGTTCGATTGGCGATAATACGCTGATAGGCATTAATGCCGTAGTCTTGAATCACGCTAAAATTGGTAAAAATTGTATTATCGGCGCAAATGCTTTAATCACTGAACGTCAGGAAATTCCTGATAACTCACTGGTAATGGGTTCGCCCGCCAAAGTCGTCAAAATGGTCAGTGAAGGGCAAGCACACATGCTGCAATTCAGTGCCTTACACTATGTCGAAAATTTTAAACGCTACCAAGAGCAACTTAAGCAACATGGCTAATTACCGTACTTTACCTTGGCGTACACGCCTATTCGCCTTATTAAGCACCCCCAACAACTATTTGCCTCAAGCACCTTTGTTTGTGCTCAAAGCCGTTCAAAAAACGGGAGTTCATCCTACCGTTGGCAAAGTGCTATTTGGTCACTCGGAAGATATGGCACGCATCACCCATCAAACGGTGACGTGCTCGCCTCAAAATGTCAACGTTCGCTGTTATTATCCAACGCTCGGCACAGATTTACCTGTGATTTTGTTTTTTCATGCAGGCGGTTGGGTGATTGGCAATTTAGAAACGCATGATGCCTTGTGTCGCCGTATGGCAAAACAGACGGGACGTTTAGTGATTGCCGTGGATTACGCCTTAGCGCCGTGGACAAAATATCCTGTACCTGTGCAACAAGCCGAAGCCGTATTAGCGTGGGTACAATCTCAAGGCGCGGCGATTCAGGCCAACCCGAAAAAAATCATGGTGATGGGGGATAGTGCAGGAGGCAATTTGTCGGCTGTATTGTCATTAAAGCACCGTCAAGATATTGAAGCGCAGGTGTTAATTTATCCTGTCTTAGACGCAACCTTGACGCGTGCGAGTGTTAAGGAGCATGAAAATGCGCCTGTATTAACGCATAAAGTGATGCAGTTTTTTGTCGATTGTTATGCGCGTACACCTGCCGACATTTATGAGCCAGATTTTTCGCCATTGTTTGCTGAAGATGTTCGTCAGTTACCCCCGTGTTTAATGATTACGGGCGACTACGATATTTTACGTGATGAAGGTTTTGCCTATGTGCAAAAGTTACGACAGGCAGGTAATGTTGTTCAACACGAACATTATCCTGATATTCACGGTTTTATTAGTATGCCGAATATTTGCGCATCGACACAGCAAGCGACGGACGAGATCGTTAAGTTTGTGAACGCGAAATCGTAGATGGTAGGGCTTGTTGAACATTGGCTCAAATAAACCCTTCGACTCCGCTCAGGGAGCAGTTTTTGGTTGGCTGAGCGGAGTCGAAGCCTTAAATAGGGCGAATAAATTCGCCCCTACATCATCAATCTTCCACCACTTCCAACCGCTTAATTTTAGCCGCCTTAATGGTATTGTCTCTGATCTGCATGACTTCAATATAGAACATATCTAAACGTAAACCGACGATGCCATCGGGAATGGTTTCAAGCTGTTCTAAAATTAAACCGCTGAGGGTTTTTGCGCCATCGGTGGGTAGTTTCCAGTGCATTGAACGGTTAATGTCACGGACGCTTAAACTACCATCCATCATAAAATAGCCATCGCTGTGTGGCAAAATGTCTTGGTGGCTTTCAGAAATGTTAGTGGTAAATTCGCCAACAATTTCTTCCAAAATGTCTTCTAAGGTCACAATGCCTTGTACGTCACCATATTCATCGACAACCAATCCTAAACGACGTTTTTGCTTTTGAAATTGTAAAAGCTGCGCTTGTAGGGGTGTGCTTTCAGGCACGTAGTAGGGTTCACGCACATATTGCATAATGTCGGTTTTGCTTAGATTTTCTTGACCTAAAAAACGAGTCGCATTACGGACGTGTAATATGCCTAATATTTGGTTAATTTCACCTTTATAGACAGGTAAGCGTGTGTGGTGTGTGCCGCGCAGAATATCTACAATATCGTCAATAGTATCATTCAAATTAATACCAATGACTTCTTGGCGAGGAATCATAATATCGTTCACCGTAATATTATCTAACTCTAATATTCCGAGTAACATATTGCGATGTTTGGTCGGTAAAAATACATCCTGTAAAATCGTATGTAATTCTTCACGGGATAATTTGTCTTTTTTATCTGATTTATTTTGATTTAGTCTAAACAATACGTTGGTTATTTTGTTAATCACTAAAACAATAGGAGAAAAAATTTTCAGTAAGTAAGGGATAATATAAGAAGCAAAAGAAGCAATACGTTCAGGGTGATTAGCGGCATACGTTTTAGGGCCAATTTCGGATACAATCAACATCACAAATGTTAAGACCCCCGCAGCGATACTTGCACCAAAATTGCCCGATAACTGCAAGCCAATCAACGTAGCAACCATTGCGGCGAGGTTATTGACGGTATTATTACCGATTAAAATCATGCCAATTAAGCGGTCGGGTTGTTGTAATAGTTTTAAGGTTCGTTGTGCTGCACGATTACCTATTTTTGCCTGATGCTTGAGACGGTAGCGATTGGCCGTCATAATCCCTGTTTCAGACGCCGAAAAAAAAGCAGAACACACCATAAAAAAAATTAAGAGACTAAAAAGAAGTCCCAAACTATGACTATCGTCCAAGAGAGTAAAACCTATCTAAAAATACTGGAATCATCTAAGCAAGGATGGTGCCAAAAAGTCAAATGAAATCCGTGTTAAAGTGTTTATACTTTTTGCAGAATCAGTTCTAAGACCAGTTTAGTACCGTAGAACCCCAGTAGTAACATGCTAAAACCTGCTAAAGTAAAACGAATCGCCCGTTGACCACGCCAACCGCGCAAATAATGTCCGATTAATAATGCGCCAAAAATACACCATGCTAATATCGTCAGAATGGTTTTATGAACTAGATGTTGAGCAAACATATTATCAAACGTCAGTAAGCCGCTGATAATAGACAATGATAATAAGCCAAAACCAAAACCAATCATGTCAAATAATACTGACTCCATCGTTTGCAATGGCGGTAGTGCTAATAATAAACTGCGTGATTTGGTGCGTTTTTTGAGTTCTTTATTTTGAATCGCGAGTAAAATAGCGTGTAGCGCGGCCATAAATAACACGCTATAAGCAAAAATAGATAAAATAATATGGCCTTCAGCACCACGAGGCAAATGGGTGATGAGTGTATAGGGCGCATGAAATAATATTGAGCTTAATAAGCCAATGGCAGCAGCAGGGTAGGCGACTAAACTGGCCGCTAGTAATGGTCGATAACTACAAATAGCAATATGTAGGCAGGCAATAATCCAACCGACCAGCGATAGGACATTAAATAAACCTAAGTCGAGTCCATTGGCGTGGTAAATCTGCTGTTGCAGATGAATACCATGTAAAGGTAAGGCCAAAAAACCTAAGCTTAAAATCAATAGCTTATTCGGCGCTTGTTTTTTGGCAAGACGATGCCATAAAAATGTACAGGCAAAGACATAACAAGCCACGGCGGCGAGTCCTGCAAACTGGGCAAACATAGTTTTAAAAACCAATAGCGAGAACAAAAAGAAGATTATAACGACTTTTTCATCATAAACGGTATTTAGCTATAGCATAGCGAGAGCATTTTTTCTATCCTTAACACAATATCTACCTGTAAAACAAAAGTGATTGAACCATGTTTGATAATTTAACCGAACGCCTAACCCAGAGCCTGCGTAATGTCACAGGAACAGGCACATTAACTGAAGACAATATTAAAGATACGCTCCGTGAAGTGCGTATGGCATTACTCGAAGCCGATGTCGCTTTACCCGTCGTTAAAGAGTTTATTGAGCGTATTCGTAGCCAAGCACTCGGTCAAGAAGTGATGCAGGCGTTGTCGCCGGGGCAAGCATTTGTCAAATTAGTGTTTGATGAATTAGTCCGGACAATGGGTGATGCCAACGAAGTCCTCAATTTAGCGGCTGCGCCACCTGCGGTTATTTTATTGGCGGGCTTACAAGGCGCGGGTAAAACGACGACAGTTGCCAAGCTCGCACGCTTTTTACAAGAGCGCCATAAGAAAAAAGTTTTAGTCGCTTCCTGTGATATTTATCGCCCAGCCGCTATCAAGCAATTGGAGATGGTGTCGGGTGAAGTTGGCGCGATCTTTTTTCCGTCTGATTTAAGCCAAAATCCTGTTGCGATTGCGCAAGCGGCAATTGCGGATGCGAAGATTAAGTTTTGTGATGTTGTGATTATTGATACCGCAGGTCGTTTGCATATTGATGCCGACATGATGACGGAGATTCAACAATTACACGCCGCGATTAACCCGATTGAAACCTTGTTTGTTGTTGACTCAATGACAGGTCAAGATGCGGCTAACACCGCCAAAGCCTTTAATGATGCTTTGCCATTAACAGGCGTGATTTTGACCAAGATGGATGGTGATGCCCGTGGTGGTGCCGCATTATCTGTGCGTGCGATTACCGGTAAGCCAATTAAGTTTATGGGTATCGGTGAAAAACTTGATGCCTTAGAGCCATTCTATCCTGATCGTATTGCCCAGCGTATTTTGGGTATGGGTGATGTGCTGTCGTTGGTTGAAGAAGTTGAACGAAACATCGACAAAGAAAAAGCCGATAAAATGGCGAAAAAGCTCCGTAAAGGCGGTGGCTTTGATTTGAATGATTTGTTGATTCAGTTCCAACAAATGAAAGCGATGGGCGGTATGGCGGGCTTCTTGGATAAATTGCCAGGGATGAGTAATTCGCAATTACAACAGGCAACGGCTTCTGGTGCGCCAGAAAAAATGATGAAACAAATGGAAGCCATTATTCAATCAATGACTCCGTTAGAGCGTCATAAGCCTGATTTGATTAATGGCTCGCGTAAACGTCGTATTGCAATGGGGGCGGGCGTACAAATTCAAGATGTAAACCGTTTGCTCAAGCAACATCAGCAAATGGAAAAAATGATGAAGAAATTGGCGACACCATCAGGTATTACCAAAATGATTCGTGGTATGAAAGGCTTGCAAAACAAATTTAGTTCTGGTGGTGGTGGAATGCCTTCTATGCCTACAACTGGACAGCCGCCAATGAATGCCTCGGAATTGGCCAAAATGATGGGTAAATACCCGAAAAAATAAGTCTATCTCTACCGTTATTTGGTAGGGGCAGACCTATGTGTCTGCCCTTAAATTAAGGGTGAACACATGGGTTCACCCCTACGCCACCAAAATGTCAATAGCCTCATGCTTTTTTAGGCAAGCACAGCATCAACGCAACAAAAATCAATAACATCCCGATAATGGCCAAGACATCAGGCTGTTCATCCCATAATACCCATGCCCACATCCCTGCAAAAATAATCGCTAAATAATTCGCAGGGCCAATTTTACCTGCGGGGGCATAGGCATAGGCTTTGGATAGTGAAATCTGGCTGATTGTCGCCAACGTGCCTGCACCAACTAAATAGTACAGCTCTTGTAAGGTTAAAACGCGCCAATGCCAATACATCGGAATAGCTGAAACGAAGGTCGCAATCAAACAAAAATAAAAAACGGTACGTGTGGCAGGTTCGGTTGCCGCTAATGCGCGCACTGTGACAAACGCCATTGCCGCTAAAAAGCTAGAGCTAATGCCGACTAAACTTAACCAATTAAACATGCCAACATCAGGCTTGGCGACTAAGCCAACGCCAATCAAGCCAACAAACGCCGCCAATAGCATTAACGGGGTGATTTTTTCTTTGAGAAATAGCCATGCCACTAAAGGAATAAAGACGGGGGACGAATAGGTAAATACCATCGCATTTGATAACGGCAAATGCGCAATCGCATAAAAAAAGCCATACATAGCCGCAAGACCTACCAATGCACGCCATAGGTGCATCCACGGTTTATGGGTGACTAAAAAGTCTTTGCCTTGACTCAGGATAAACGGCGTGAGTAATAACGTGCCTGTGAGATTCCGCATAAAGACCACGGTGGCATTATCAACGGTATGCGAAGCAAGGCGTATCAGCACGCCCATCGTCGCAAATAACAATGCCGACAGGCTTAACAAGGCCAGTCCTTTGATTAACGACTGTTGGGGCATGAGTGTGTCAAAGGAAAAAAGAAGAGCGCAATTATTTCACACAATCCGTCCAAGCACGACAAAACTTACTGTTTAAGTTTTGCTTCCATTTCTTTGATTTGTTGCTCTTTTAACCGAATAATTTCTGCACTGTCTTTCACTTGCGAATGCAAATTATTTTTACGTGCCAGTAATTGTTTTTGTTCTTCGGTGAGTCGGTCGGCTTCCTCGGCTTCCAAACTATTGAGCTTTTTCGTGGGGACAGGTTTGAGTGCTGTTGGTGGTGCGGATTTGACAGGCTCAGGTGTTGCGACGGCGACAGGCGTGGATGCAGGTTCACTCACGGGCGGTGGAGGTGGTGGCGTAGTGGCTTGACCTTGATTCATCATTTGTGGGGCAGGGGCAATAATAGCCGTCACAGGCGGACAGATTTTTTCTTCATGAGATTGCGTCAGTAATACCGCCGTTATACTGGCAGTCGCAACGACACCTCCTAAAACAAAGCCCACAGCACCAATGATTAAATGGTCACGACTAAACATAGTTATTTTATCCTTATAAAATCCTTGCGTGATGCTGGCTAACTATGTCAGTTCTGTCAATAATTAATCATCAAAGACTAGACTCTGTAAGCGTTTTGGCTAGGTTGCCCTTCGACTCCGCTCAGGGAGCATTTTACGGTGGCTGAGCGGAGTCGAAGCCAAGTCTCTTTTGGTGTGATTGAAAATCCGTTATTTCAACAGTTTTTGTTCTTTTAACCAACCTAAACATTCTTTCAGCGTTTGCTCAAGGGGAATAGGTTGCCAGTTAAAATCGGCTTGTGTGTTAGAAGTGTCAAAGTAGCCATAACGTGCGACGGTGTCATAAATCACACTGTGCGAAAAGGGCAGGTTAATACCAATTTTTTGCAAGGCATCGGCCATTTGGCCACTGGCTAACATCATTACACGCGGTAGCGGCATATAAGGAATAAAACTATTGGTCAGCTTTGACAGGGTTTGTCCCAGTTTGCGGAAGGAAATGTTTTCACCACCGACAATATAGCGTTGGCCGGCTTTGCCTTGCGTTAAGGCAGCCACATGAATTTTGGCAACATCTTTGACATTGACAAAGTTGTTGCCGCCAATAAATGTCGGGGTCGCACGTTTGACGAAATCCATAATGATTTTATTGGATGGCGTGAGTTTGTAATCCAGTATGCCCAAGACAATAGCGGGGCAAATGGTAATCAGGTCGATGTGGTATTGTTTGGCGAGACGTTGTGCCTCTTGGTCACTGACTTTTTTGGCGTAGTTGTAGGCATCACGCGGGTCTTCCGCCCAGTCGTTACTGGTACGCAAGGTGTTGGGGTCAGTGGAAAAGCCAATAGAGGCAATTGAACTGGTATAAACCACGCGTTTAATGCCTGCTTTACTGGCGGCTTTCATAATGTTTTGTGTGCCTTCGACGGCAGGTTTAACGATTTCATCTAAGTCTTTGGCATTCATTTTATAGACAGCAGCCAAATGAATCACGGCATCACAGCCTTGTGCGGCAGGTTCTAAGGTGTCGTATTGTTGAACGTCGCCATACACTTTTTCAATATTGAGGCCGTCAATACCTTGTAGGTCGGCGGTTGCACGAACAAAGGCACGTACTTGGTGGTTTTGCGCGAGTAATTCACGAACAACATGGCTACCAATATGGCCATTTGCCCCCGTTACTAAAACTTTCATTGTTCATCCTCTAATCATTGTCTGTTTTTATAATCTCGCATAGCTAGGTATGGCGAGCATTGGCTGTGTTGTCGTTGATTTTTGAGGGAAGGTCAATGGGGGGAGAGAGGTTTTGTCAGAGTGAAAATCATGTGTGGTCAATAATAAACTGAAGTACGCCTAATAATTTATCCAGTTCGTTAATGTAATAACGAGTTTCTTCCATAAAAATAATGTCATTTTCGAGTTTTAAGAATTGCCAATCTTCGCCAGTCGTGACGCAACCGTACATGCGCGGAATATTATTATGTTCTTGTTGGTTGAATAATTGTGCGCCTAACATTTGAGCAACGCACTGACCAAGACCCTCTTTAATATCATTTTTCTTGGCTTCAACAAGGCAAAAAATGGGTGCTTGGAGAGTGGTTGTCATTGCGCCATGCGCTAAAATGAAATCACACTCACCTTTAAGTCCAGTTTCTTCATCCACATCTAAACGTTCACCCGAAAAAATCGCTAAATTATGTGCATTTCTTTTTTCGAGTTCGACCAATATAGGCGCGATAATAAATTCTGAACGGGCTTTTTCGCTGGATGATGAACGAGCTAAACGTAAGCTGGTTTGTAGTGTTTCTAATAACCAAGCACTCGCGGGAAGTGGGGTGACAGTGCTAAATAAAGACGCATTTTGCTCTTGTAATTGAAAGCTCTTTTTAACTTTGTCAAAAGAGAAGTCGCGGTAGGCCATAATCACTATCTCTAAAATAAATCATCACGATTCAAACTGTATTAGCACACAAGTGCTCAATCCCCGTTGAGTTTGGATTGATAACATCAACAGCAGAATGAGTATAGCTTCAAATGAGTCATTTTGTTATTATATTGTCTCTGGGACTATAATTTACGGGCGACCTATACAAGGAGATGGCCATGAGTATTCATAAAGAAAATATCGGTAATGCGAGTTTTACCTTGCATCCTATTTTTACGCCTGAAAATAGTCAGTCTGTTGTTGCCGCCTTCAATGCCTTTGCGCAACAACAAAATGATGAAAAAATATGGCGTATAGTGGTTATGGATAACGCGCCTATTCATCACAGTCGAGCATTTCAAGATTGCATCAAAGACTGGATGCTAAAACGTGTATGGATACATTATTTACCTGCGTACTGTCCTGAGCTAAACCTGATTGAAATCTTGTGGCGACGTATAAAACACCAATGGCTACCATTAGCCTCTTATTCTAACTTATCAACACTCAGAGAAAATATCACTTACATCCTGCAAAATATAGGTCAAAAATATAAATTAACTTTTGCTTAGGTGCTTAGCTTCTGGCGGCACATTGCTGGCGACGGAAGTACAGTCATTGGTGACAGCAATGGCCTCCTTCGCAGGACCCGCAATAGGACAGACGAGTTTACCAACGGAGTATTTAACAGCGTTGAATGGTGCAATCGTGGCGGGGTGGGACTAATGTTTTTAAGTAATTAAGGCGCGGCAAAAAGAGGTCGCAAAGACAGAGTGGGCAGGCTTCCTGCCCTTCTATCATCAGGTAAATAGATAAATCTAACACAGTGAATTGTAATATAATGCCCCACGTCCTAATAATGAAGCATATTTGACTTTTTAACATTGAAACAACTAGCGTCTATAAATCGCAATAGTAGTGGTTTTAGTACTGGTCTTATAGGGAGTGTGGGTTTGGTATTACATCGTTTGCCTTTGTTTATTCTGTTTTTCATATTGGCAGTATTTGTTTTAGCGGAGTCAAGTTTGGCTCTCAGTGTTCAATCAATAACAGGTGTTTTTGATATGAGCATACTCTCTCTATGGACTGAGTCATTGCTACAAGCATTTATTATTGGTATTACAATCTCACCATATTTGTTGATTCTGTTACCTATCCTCGTATTTGCGTTGGCCTCTGTCAAAAAAGAGCGTGTAACCCTTCACGTCAGTCAAGAGCTGGATGGTGACGTTACCCATTTTATGGTGTTTGTTCCTGCTTTTAACGAACAAGAAGTGATTTTGAATTCTGTGCGTAGCCTATTAGCTCAAAACTATCCTGCGGATAAATTTAAGCTTCTAGTTGTTTTCAATGGCACTGACCACACAGGGGACATTGCTAAAGAAGCAGGTGCTACTGTGTTGGTAACACCGCAGTCTGGTATCGGCAAACGTCCAGCGATCAGTTATGCACTAGAACAGTTAAAGCCTGACCCAAACCGTTATATTTTAGTCATTGATGCCGATAATTATGTTGATCCAGACTTTCTTTTACAGATGGATCAAGGTATTCGCGCTAATAAAGCGATAGCCGTACAGGGCAATCATCAACCCTTAATTGTGGGTAAGAACTGGATTTCACATGGGTTATCCGCCGCGTATAGAGCATCTTCCTTGCTTTACAACGAAGGCCGGTCTTTATTGTTGGGTTCAGCATTAATATGTGGAACAGGGTTTGCCATACGTGAAGACGTATTACGGCACTTATGGCCAAAAATCAAAACATTGACAGAAGATATTGAAATGAATGGTTTGCTGCAATGGCATTACGGCTGTGGCGTGCTTTGGATTAAAAAGTCGTTTTTTTATGATGAAAAGCCCGATAACTTGAACATTGCCATTAAGCAGCGTACACGCTGGATGGTGGGACATTTTTGGTGTGGTCTATTATATTCACCTCGATTGATTATCAATGGGATAAAAACAAGAAATCTTCGTATGTTAGAGATTGGCTTGTATTATTTATTCCCGTTTGTTCTATTGAGCAGCGTGATTACCCTATGTTTAACCTTAACCACATTTTTTGTTCATAGTGCGTCATTCATTCATATAGGAAAACAAGTGCAGTTAACCTTGTCGCTTGGATTGATATTAATTTATATGTTGTATGTGCTGATAGGCGATTCTTTATCAACGGGTTATCGGCAAACACCGCGAACGTTTAAACGTTATTTTTTGGACTCTTTTTATGGATTGATTTTTGCGCTTGCTGTTTGGCCTATTGCCATTGTTCGTGCTTGCTTCATGATGCAAAGAAGTGACTGGATTTTTCACACACCGCATAAATCAAAAAACTATGAACAATCCTAGTATTAGTCGAAGACAATTTGTTTCATTGGTGGGGGCGGCGGCGATGACTTATGGTTTTCCTGTTGAGGCTGTTGTTAATACGGCGAAAAGCCCTGTTTTTTTGATGCCAAAGCAGTATCAGCCTGTTGTGCTTGCGTGGCTGGAGTCGATGCGTGAGCAAAGTTCGGGTCTGCTATTCTATATGGATAAAGGCGTGGCGCATTTTCTGTCGCCATTAGCAACGGCCAAAACGCTCATTTGGGCAGCTAAGCTAAATAATCTGCCTTTGGTTTCAACCTGTGCTGCCTCATTGGTGAAGGCTCAGCAAAGTCTAGACCGTCAGTATCCTGCTTTTTCAGGCGCAGTGGCCAGTAGTTATACCGTGAAAAACGGTCAGCTCATGGCGGGAAACTATATTTACTCCTCTGAGCAGTTAGTGGTGTTGTACGCGCTCTTGGAAGCATATCAACTGTTGAAGGATGAAACCTACTTAAAAAAAGCCTTAGCGTTGGCAGGTGTACTCAAAAAGACGTTTTTTAATGGCGTGGCCTTAGGTGCATGGAAAAAATCCTTCCCAGTGCCTTTTCATTACATTACGGTTGAGGGGGCTTATGAAAACTCCATGCGTAATGGGGTGGAGTTTTTATGGATTACTGCGCTCGAAAAATTATCGGTGTTAACAGGGCAAATGGAATGGCATACGCTCTATGAAGATGCGGTTGATTTTTATTTGCACAGTTATGCTGATAATGGTTTGTGGTTTGATGTTTTTCATCCTGATAAAAAGAAATGGGAATGGATTTACAAAGATAACGTCATTGCTGATAACACCTTACGCTGTGCCATTGCGGCTAAGTTACACCAGCAATCAACACCTGCGAACGATTTTCTCGCACAGTTTAAAGGCGACAAGACCCCATTAGTCTATGGTTATCTTTCTCAGGAAATAGAGGGTTCAGGCTTTATTAAGCGCGATAGACCTTATTACGATATTGTTTCTACAGGCTTATTGCGTGATTTAGCGAGTTTGTGTGGCCAGCAACAATTGGCGCAACGTTGTCAAAAAACACTGAATCACTTAGGAAATAAAAGCCAAGGTGGATTTTATTGGGGGCGTTATACCGATACGATGATGCCTGTTCAACAGGAAAAAGCCGTGATTACGACGTTATGGGCGACAGTGAGTCTGCATCCTAACATCAAAACAGTGAGTGAGAGTGTTGTTTGATGGCCATAACTTGTGCATACAATAGACGTGTCTGTGATGATGGGTATTAAGTTTTAAAATAGCTGTGGATTGAACATGGATAAAGTGAAAATTTTATTGGTATTTGGTACTCGTCCAGAAGCAATTAAAATGGCTCCTGTGTTTTTGGCATTAAAAGCCGATAAACAATTTGACGTGCGAACCTGTGTTACGGCGCAACATCGTCAAATGCTAGATGATGTGTTGGATTTATTTAATATTCATCCTGAGTATGACTTAAATTTAATGAAGGCTGGCCAAGATTTAACAGACATCAACTGCGGTGTATTGATGGGTTTAAGAGCAGTGCTGCAAGAGTTTAAGCCTGATCGAGTGCTTGTTCACGGCGATACCACCACGGCTTTTGCAGCGACATTGGCGGCTTTTTATCAACAAATACCTATTGGCCATGTTGAGGCAGGCTTGCGTACTGGCAATTTATACACTCCGTGGCCAGAAGAAGCCAATCGTTGCTTAATCAGCACCTTGGCGGATTTACACTTTGTGCCAACGACAGCCGCTCGTCAAAACTTATTGCGCGAGAATGTTTCCCCGTCATCGGTTTATGTCACGGGCAATACCGTCATTGATGCGTTGCAAGATGTGGCGACTAAAATTCAATCCAATGTTGAATTGAGTAATCTACTACATCAACGTTTTCAGTTTTTTCATGCGTCTCATGCCCGTCAACGACGCGTGGTGTTGGTGACGGGTCATCGCCGAGAAAATCACGGTGAAGGCATGTTATCTATTTGCCGCGCTTTACAACGATTAGCCCAGCGTGATGATGTGTTGATCGTTTATCCTGTCCATCCAAACCCAAATGTTCAACATCCTGTCAAACGTTTATTGGCGACAACAGATAATATTCATTTGCTTGAGCCATTAGATTATTTGTCTTTTGTTTATTTACTGACAAAAGCCGATGTTGTACTAACCGATTCAGGTGGCATACAAGAAGAAGCCCCGTCTTTGGGTAAGCCCGTGTTAGTGATGCGTGATACCACCGAGCGACCAGAAGCGGTGCAGGCAGGAACGGCAAAATTAGTCGGCACCAACGAAGAAGTGATTGTCGCGGAGGTCGAGAACTTACTGACGCAACCGTCAATCTATCAGCGGATGAGCCATATTATGAATCCGTATGGTGATGGTTTAGCCAGTCAACGCATTGTGGAGGTGTTGCGTCAAAAACATCATTTGCCTGTACAGAGCCATCATTTTACCGAGTTAGCGATGGTATAACCCCTGTTTGATAGAAAATAGTAAAACCATGAGGATCGGCTTAGTCCCATCTTTTTCACCCTGTTTAAGGAGAAGTGTGTGATTCATAAGTTAATAGCAACGAGCGGTTTATTGATGTCTTCGCTGGCAATGGCAGGCTCTATTGAGTTGACGCTGGCTGAGTCGGAGTCTTATAAAGATTATGCGCGTTTGCAACATCAACATGTTCAATTAATTGGCGCAGTCAATGACCTGCAATTAACCTCTAATATTGACCGTAAAGGTTATGTGAATGGTAAAAGTGCGTTAAGCGTTGAGTTGATGGTCGCTAAAACGTGGTCTGAGAATTTTTATACTCTCACACGTGCGGCAGTAGCAACCGATAATGCGTTGTTTTCTAATAATTCGTTATACAACGATTTCGGCTTTAAAGTGCTAAAAAGCAAAGGCTTAACCACTGACCTTAATATCGGTCTGGGTACGCGGGAGTTTCCTGTCGGTCAAGAGTCTTTTGTGGCCTTTGGTCCCACTTTTTCGTTTGATAAAGTGGGTGTTTGGGTGCGTAGAGAGCAATCGTTAGATGGCGGTGGTTATCGTAATACGGCTTCGGCGGTTTGGTATCCTGTGGATGCCTTGCGTTTAGAAGTGGCAGTATTAGATGAACAGCGCGAAAAGTTTATTTTGCCCACGCAAGGGGTGACGACTGCTAAAATGAGCGGTCAGCGTTATACCTTAAAAGCGGCGTATCAATTAACGAGTCAGCTTTCGGGGTTGTTGGGCGTTGAAACGCTGGAGCAAACTCGTGATGACCTTAATTTAGTGACGTATGCACCAACGACATTGAGCATAGGTGTGGTTCAACAGTTTTAATATTGCAGGGCACTCTAGGTGCTGTTGATGTTTTGAGTTTGAAAACTTCCCCCTTTGGCAAAGGGGGATTGAGGGGGATTTTATTGTGGCAAAGCACAATTCGGCAAATCTCCCCTAACCCCTCTTTACCAAAGAGGGGAACTTCCGTTTCTATTCTTTGCGCCTATCTTGGGCGCATTTTTCTGCCTTCTATCTGTATTTTTCTGCCTTCTGTCGCCTTCACGCTAACATCCCTATATTTGAGAATAATTACTAACACAATCGCTAAGGTTAAACTTTTATTCGTCTTTTGTTAATGCTAGTGTTAACGATACTTTTATGCCTTCGTTATGCAACGGATGGCTATTTAATAAACACACGGAGAATGAAAAATGGCGACAGTTAATGGCACCAGTGGCAATGATGAATTATTTGGTTTTTCAACGGCAGATACAATTAATGGCTTTGCAGGCAGTGACCAAATATTTGGTGATGCAGGCGATGATCTTTTGTTGGCAGGCGCGGGCGATGATACGGTGATTGGTGGTGAGGGTAATGACTCGCTGACGGGTGATGACGGTAATGACCTTTTAAATGCCAGTGAAGGCAACGACATATTGGATGGTGGTTTAGGTAATGATGCCTTAACGGGCGGTACGGGCAATGACACGGTCACGGGTGGCTTGGGCAATGACATTGCTTACTATGCGGGCAATCAAGGGGATTTTAAGTTTGCGTTGAATGCGGTAGGTAATGTGGTGATTACCGATTTAAATACGCTAGATGGTGATGAAGGGACGGATGTGCTGAATGGCGTAGAAACCTTGCAATTTGCTGACCGTAGTTGGCAAGTGACTAAGTTGGGGGAGTTTTTAGTTAATACCACAACGGCCGACGACCAGCAATCACCTGCGATTACTGCTTTAGCAGATGGTGGTTTTGTGGTGACGTGGATGTCTAATTTACAAGACGGCTCAAGTTATGGCATTTATGGCCAACGCTACAATAGTTCAGGCGTAGCGGCAGGCACAGAGTTTCGGGTTAACACCACAACGGCTAATGAGCAGTATTATCCAGTAGTTACTGCTTTAGCCGATGGTGGTTTTGTCGTGTCATGGATGTCCTATAATCAAGATTCAACCAGCACTCATGGTATTTACGGCCAACGATACAATAGTTCAGGCGTAGCGGCAGGTACAGAGTTTCGGATTAACACCACAACGGCTAGTGATCAGCAATCACCTGCGATTACCGCTTTACCCGATGGTGGATTTGTCGTGACGTGGTATGGGAATGGTAGTGGTGATCCTGTCGGTATTTATGGTCAGCGTTATAATAGTTCAGGCGTAGCGGCAGGCACAGAGTTTCGGATTAATACGACAACGGCAAACGGCCAATCATCACCTGCGATTACCGCTTTATCTGATGGTGGTTTTGTCGTGACGTGGCAATTAACAGAGAGTACTGGGTATTTGGATGTTTATGGTCAGCGTTATAATAGTTCAGGCGTAGCATCTGGTACAGAGTTTCGCATTAATACGACAACGGCAAATAGCCAACAATCACCTGCGATTACCGCCTTAGCCGATGGTGGTTTTGTCGTGACGTGGATGTCGGTGAGTCAAGATACTATAAATACTTGGGGTGTTTATGGCCAACGTTATAATAGTTCAGGTGTGACGGCAGGCACAGAGTTTCGGATTAATACCACAACGACGGATCACCAATATGCACCTGCGATTACCGCCTTAGCTGATGGTGGCTTCGTCGTGACGTGGATGTCTAATTTACAAGATGGCTCAAGCTATGGCGTTTATGGCCAACGCTACAACAGTTCAGGTGTCGCATCTGGCACAGAGTTTCGGATTAATACCACAACGGTTGATTCCCAACAATCACCTGATATTACTGCCCTTCCCGATGGTGGTTTTGTGGTGACGTGGATGTCTAATTCACAAGATGGCTCAAACTACGGCGTTTACGCCCAACGTTTTAACGCCAATGGCCAAGCCATTTTACAAGGCATCACAGGCTCTGCCCAAGCCGACATTATGGACGTATCCACCAGTGTAACCGCCGCATTATTAGCAGGTGGCGCAGGGGATGATACCTATAAAGTAGGTATTAAAGACGTAGTGGTTGAATTAGCCAACGAAGGCACAGACACTATTCAAACCGATGTCAGTTACAACTTAGGAGCTAACCTCGAAAACCTCACCTTAACAGGCGCAAGTGTGATTGATGGTTATGGTAACGGCCTCAACAACATCATCATAGGCAACAGTGCCAATAATATTTTAGATGGCGGTTCGGCTAACGACACGATTAGTGGTGGAGATGGCGACGATAACATCCGTGGTGGTTTTGGCAATGACCTAATAAGCGGCGATGCAGGCAATGACACCTTAATTGGCGGCATTGGTAACGACACCCTACAAGGCGGTATTGGCTCCGACACCTACACCATGAGCAGTGGTTTTGGCCAAGATGTTGTTGATGATACGCAAAATGGCGGCACTGACCTTAACACCATTGGCATGATAAGTTATAGCAATAGCGCACTCAACTATACGCGTGTTGGCAAAGATTATGTCATTGCCGCTAAAACAGGCACTGACCAAGTCACCATTAAAAACTTTTTTGACGCAGCAAACACCACCGATTATCGCCTTGTATTGTCTTCTGGCACGTTAACACGCGCACAATTGGCCGCTTTAACCATTACAGGCGTTACCCAAACAGGCACAACCGCCAACGACACTTTAACAGGCGGCGATGGTGACGACACCCTCAACGGCTTAGCAGGTAACGACAGCCTAAACGGTGCAACAGGGGCAGATACTTTAGTGGGTGGCATAGGTGATGATATTTATATCGTTGATAACATCAACGATGTAGTTACCGAAGCACTCAACGAAGGCACAGATACCGTTCAATCTTCTATTTCTTATATTCTAAGCTCAAACCTAGAAAATCTGACCTTAACAGGTAGTGCTGTTGTTAATGGCACAGGAAACGCGGCTAATAACCTCATGATGGGTAATGCTGCGAATAATTCTCTGACGGGTGGCGCAGGTGATGATACGCTAAATGGCGGTGCAGGTAATGATGCTTTAGCTGGTGGTACAGGCAATGACACCTATGTCGTTGATGTCGCTGGTGACGTGGTTACTGAAAATGCGAATGAAGGCACAGATACGGTTCAATCAGCCGTTTCTTACTTCTTAGGCTCGAACCTCGAAAACCTGACCTTAACAGGTGCAGCCGTCATTAACGGCACAGGTAACGAAGCCAATAATGTCATCATCGGCAATAGTGCGAATAACGTCTTAGATGGTGGTGCGGGCAATGACGCGCTCACAGGCGGCGCAGGCAACGACACCTATGTTATTGATGCCGCAGGCGATGTGATTACCGAAAATGCGAACGAAGGTATAGATTCATTGCAATCGTCGGTGACCTATATCCTCAGTGCCAACCTCGAAAACTTAACGCTGACAGGTGCAGACGCGATAAACGGCACAGGCAACACAGCCAATAATACGATCATCGGTAATAGTGCGAATAACGTCTTAGATGGCGGTGCAGGTAGTGACGCGCTCACGGGCGGAGCAGGTAACGATACCTATATCGTGGATGTTGCAGGTGATTTGATTACCGAAAATGTGAATCAAGGCACAGATACGGTTCAATCTGCCGTTGCTTACACATTAGGCACGAACCTCGAAAACCTGACATTAATAGGCGCAGCCGCTATTAATGGCACAGGCAATACCGTAAACAACGTGCTCACAGGGAATACCGCCGATAACCTATTAGACGGTGGTGCAGGCAGTGATAGCCTGACAGGTGGCGCAGGTAACGATACTTATATCGTTGATGTTGCAGGTGATGTGGTGACTGAAAATGCTAATGAAGGCACAGATACGGTTCAATCAGCCATTGCGTACACATTAGGCACTAACCTCGAAAACCTGACCTTAACAGGTGTAGCCGCAATTAATGGCACAGGCAACGCAGCCAATAATATCATCATAGGTAATAGTGCGAATAACGTTTTAGAGGGCGGTGCAGGTAATGACGCGCTTACGGGCGGAGCAGGTAACGACACCTATGTGATTGATGCAATAGGCGATGCGATTACCGAAAATCTTAACGAAGGTACAGATTCCGTGCAATCTTCGGTGACCTATACCCTCAGTACCAACCTCGAAAACCTCACCTTAACAGGTGCAGCCGCCATTAATGGTACAGGCAACGCGATTAACAACCTGATTACGGGTAACAGTGCCAATAATGCCTTAGACGGTGGTGCAGGTAATGATACGCTGATTGGTGGTGCAGGTAATGACAACTTAACAGGCGGTGCAGGTGACGATAGCTATGACGTAGATAGCGTTAGCGATATAGTCACCGAAGCTGCCAACGAAGGCACCGATACCGTTCAATCTTCAGTGACCTACACCTTGGGAACTAACCTCGAAAACCTCACCTTAACAGGCGCAGCCGCAATTAATGGCATCGGTAATACCACCAATAACGTACTCACAGGTAATACCGCCGATAACGTGTTAAATGGTAGTACAGGCAATGACACGCTCATCGGTGGTGCAGGTAACGACACCTATGTTATTGATGCAATAGGCGATGTGATTACTGAAAACGTTAACGAAGGCACGGACTTAGTTCAATCCTCCGTCACCTATACCCTCAGTGCCAACCTCGAAAACTTAACATTGATGGGGGTTTCTTCTATTAATGGTATCGGTAATGCATCTAATAACATCATCACAGGCAACACCGCTGAAAACCTCTTAAATGGTGGTGCAGGTAATGACGCCCTGATTGGCGGTGCAGGTAACGACACTTACGTTGTCGATAGTGCTAGTGACGTCATCACTGAAAACGCCAACGAAGGCACAGACAGTGTGCAATCCAGCGTGACCTATACCTTAGTAGCTAACCTCGAAAACTTAACATTGACAGGTGCAACTGCGATTAATGGTACAGGCAACGCACTCAACAACATCTTAGTGGGTAACAGTGGCAACAACGTCTTAGATGGCGGTGTCGGTAATGACACGCTCACGGGCGGTTTAGGTAATGACACGTATGTCATTGATGCCGCAGGCGATGTCGTCACTGAAAACGCTAACGAAGGTACAGACAGTGTTCAATCAAGTGTGACTTATACATTAGGCGCGAACCTCGAAAACCTCACGTTGACAGGTGCAACCGCGATTAACGGCACGGGCAACACACTCAACAACACCATCACAGGAAATAGCGGCAACAACATCCTAACAGGCGGATTAAGCAACGACACCTTAACAGGTGGCGCAGGTTCAGACACCTATCGTTATAACAAAGGCGATGGCTTAGACCTAATTATCAACACTGACAGTAGTGTAGGTCGTAGTGATATTTTGCAAGTCTCGGGCTTGGGTTTTCAAGACTTCACATTTAGCCGTACCGTTAACACCTTAGTGCTGAATGCAGGTGCAACCGACAGTATTAGTATTCAAGACTTTTACGCGAATGCAGCCAACCAATTAGACCGTATTGAATACAGTAACGGTGTAGGCGTGGTTGACCATGTCACAGGCAGTATTGATTTCACCTCAACCGACACAGCCAACCTTTTAAGCTGGAGTAGTTGGCATCAAGTCCGCAATGCCCAATTGCAAATTGTGCAAGACGACATCGTGATGGACAACGGCAGTAAGTCCAATTTGGAATACGATGTCAGCAACACCAAAGCGTGGCAAAGCTACCGAACAGGCGTAGACAGTGC